>Ga0075122_10000747_pt1 | contig 24498 bp, 27 predicted proteins | sample AntAceMetag02UKB_FD_69790 | JGI IMG/M metagenome (GOLD analysis project Ga0075122, IMG submission 69790) | Saline lake microbial communities from Ace Lake, Antarctica - Antarctic Ace Lake Metagenome 02UKB | ecosystem: Environmental > Aquatic > Non-marine Saline and Alkaline > Saline | place...
TTCCATATCATTCCCAGATTGGCGTTCTATATGGCTTTTCCGGTGGCTGTCTTAGTGTCCATCATTTTAATCGTGCTAGGAAGTTATTTTGATATTTTTAAGTTCGATGATGTTGCAGAGGATCTGCCCAGTTATGGTTCGGATGACACTTTGGTACTGAATAAAGAGGACAGGGCCGCTTAGCGACTTGCATACTCGATTCGTTATTCCAATGGTATCAACCTACCGATCGGCACTCAGTCTTGAGATGGGGGCCGAAATCCCCGGTCGCTACCATTTACTGGCATAATTCCCCCGCTATATTTATTTCAGCAAATCCCTGGAACCCCAAATATTACATTCTACAGCATGATTGTTGATTCCCAAATGTCATATTTTGGAGTGACTTTCAAAATGGAGAAGTTTTAACTTAAGAACCGGATCGTAAGTTGGAGATTTGTCATTTTACAGCCTGTAAAGAATATCGACAATCGAGTCAATATCCTTCCCACCAAACCCACCCTGTTTTAGTCATATTATGTTTATATTACATGCACTTAAATATTACTCAGCATGCGACTTATCTAAGGTATGCTATTTGCGTTATAGCTACTAACCTGAGTGTTTTTATTGATTTTCTAATGCAATTAGCTGAAAGAGAAACGGAATGCCTAAACAGAGCAGTTTAAGAAATATAAATATCTCAGGAGAGCGAAGTATCATAAAGTACGATGAGTACTACATAGAAGGTTAATCATCAATCAAAAGGGAAGAATTAGTCGTACCGCGCGGTAAATCGGTTGTTGGTAAATAGACAAACGAGCACATTTTTGCAGAGATCGTGTTGCCTTTTTACCTAGTGTAATTCAAGGAGAAATTATGAGAAAGTTGAAGAGATATCACAATCTACGCAAACGGAAAGCGTCGTTTTATCCTACTCGGAGTTTCTTGCAGCAGGCCGTGGATGAATACCTGAAAAATGGCGGGAAAATTTCAAAAATTGTCCTGGACGATAAGAGCTACACCTCTTTTCTCGAAAAAAACAGTAACCTGCTGAACGTCGATGAGTTCTTGTTGGGGCATTGACCTTTGGTGTGTACTTGGATCAAGCGAACCGTCATTTCATAAAAATCTATCTATCACTGTTTATTGATTGAGGGAGATTAAACACGATGAAAATCAAAAAAATTCTGTTCCCAGTGGACCTGTCAGAATCATCAGAGCGTATTGTCGAAATAGTAAAGGAATTTACTGATAAATTTCAGGCGGAGCTACATCTGCTGTTTGTGGCCCGGGTATTCGGCTACTATTCGACGATTTATGTGAACGCTGACATGATATCAAATCTAGAAATCGATGTGGTCCGAGGGGGTAGAAAAAAAATGGCTGAGTTTCAGAAAGAGTATTTTGAGAGTACGCCTGGATTAACAATCCGTGTCACTCCCGGATATCCATCAGAAGAGATATTGATGTATACAAGTGACAATGACATCGACATGATTATTATGGGAACCCATGGTAGAAAAGGATTAGAGAAAGTTTTCTTTGGCTCAGTGGCCGAACAGGTGGTGAAAACATCTCCGGTTCCGGTACTGGTCGTGAATCCCTACAAGACCAAAAAAACAGATCAACTGTAGGTTGGTTTGACTCCGTTGCTGCCTCTATGTCTTTTGAATCGGTTTGGATGCTTGCGGTTCGAACCAAGACGGAAGATATATGCCATCCTTGCGGTGACATTCTCTGCTGGACGTACTGAATGTTATCCAAATGACAATCCTCCTCCAGTTTATATCGGAGAAGGATTGATCACAAAGAGGAAGGTTCGTGAAACAAAGCACACTTTAATTTACAGTTTATCTACCCGGATTTTGCTGCCTGGGTTGCCATGGCAGAACCCTCTACTCCGGGAAGTTCGACCCAACTACCGTTGAAATAGGTATAGACCAGACGTTCGCTGTCAATCATAATTCGAAGCGCTTTTTTACAATCTTTTTTGGATATGCCTTTGCTACTATGTTTTTTCATCATCGCTTTAAACATATCCCCGGGTTTATATTTCTTTACACCGTGATCTTTTTCCACCATTTCATACATGTCTTTTGCGACATTATTAAGATCCAGGGCCATGTTTTCCTCCGTTTGATATGGTTAGATTTATTTAATGTTGATGAGAGAAATGGTTAATTTCTGTTGAGATGTTTCCTGACTGATTCCTTCAGTGGATCCAGGTTTCCGCTTTTAACAACATAATCGGTTGCTTTCCAGGAGAGATAATTATCCCTGAAGTGACCGTAGGCGCTGTGTATGATAACCGGCAACCCTTTATCTATAACCATTATTTTCTCTATGGCCTCAAATCCGTCCATTCCAGGCAATTTCATATCCAAAAGGACCAAATCTATGTTGTTTTCTTTGAACGCCTCTATTCCAATGAAAGCGCTTTTTACAGCCAACACTTCGTACCCGGAATCAACAAATTCCATTAGCAGCAACTCACGGGTGTTTTCGTCATCTTCGATGATAAGCAGTTTTTTTTTCATTTTTTTACCTTACTTTAGAGTGGCATTTTTAACGACCATATCCACCTCTGTCAGAGAACATTATTTACCTATTGGTATGTCTGTTTTGGGGCCAAAAAAAACTGAAAAAGGAAAGGTGTTTAGCAATGATGATGATTTCTCCGGTCTCAATCGACTTTGCATTATCTGTACCAGTCAGCCTGGATATGGTTTGCAAAAATTTATACTAATAAAACAATTACATAAACAATATACAAATAATATCGTCCAAAGCGATCGGGGTCTGGAGTGTCAGAATTTTTATCAATGTATAAAGTCGGAAGGATGTTCGAAAAACGGGGTGGTTAAAAATTGATTTTTCAGAGGGCGAGCTGGATATGCAACTACTCCTATTTTTTATCATATTGATAAAAAAGCTGACATTATTGAATTAATTTCTCTCTAGATGACACGCTTTATGAGTGTAAAAATTCCATGTTTATAAGCTTGTAGATGCTTATCCAAGGATGCCGCCGTTAGGGTATAATAGTTGCTGTATTAAACACTGAGTGAACCTAGAGACGTCAAACAGAAACCTGACTTATGGATTTGTAACTGTGGAATCAAAATTTACCATTTTAATCCTGGATCGCAACCGGCATATTCGGATGTTTTTGGAACGAGAGCTGGGTCAGAAAGGGTATCGAGTCATACAGGTAAATGACACCAGTGAGCTTGCCAGCTTGTGCTCAAATAAAGCCGGTTATGATCTGATCGTTCTGGACCCGGAACTGTCAGACTCGGGCGGAAAACCTATTATTGAATTTATTCGTCTTTGTTTTCCCAATACCCCAATTATACTGCATACCTTATGGCAGGACAAATTAAAGTACGCTCTTGATTCAGCGGTTATCGCCTGTATTGAAAAAAACGGTAATAGTGTTGTCACCATTCATCAAAAAGTTTTAGACATCGTAGGCAAGAGAGAACAAAGCCAAATAGAGAGTGTGGGTCCGATATCCAATCACGCAAAAAATTAGAGCTGACGCTTTTATGAATCACATCTCAATTTTCAGTACTATTTCTGAGCGAGCATCGCAAAACGGAACAAACAGGTTGTTTGTGCATGGATTTATATTGGCCGCCAGCATTATTTTGACCTTGCTCATTGGCCTGTTGAGATTTTTAACCGGTCCTGAATACGCTTTCTCATTGCTCTTTTTTATTCCAATTGTCTTGGCGTGTTGGTTTATCGGAAAGAAATCTGGATACTTCATTGCCTTGGCAAGTATATTGACCTGGCTGACGGTAGATTTGGGAATGATGGAGTCGTTTTCCAGCGGTAAAGTCCCTCTGATTAATGAATCATTTCGTCTGGTGGTTTTCCTGTCCGGCGTTCACCTGCTATCGACATTAAAATCGAGTTTAAAAGTTGAAAGTGAACAGGCTCTGTCAGATTCACTTACCGGTATCTATAACAGAAGAGGTTTTAATAAATATGCAACTATGGAAATTGAGCGATCCAGACGAACCGAAGTTCCTTTTTCAGTCCTTTTTCTGGATCTCGATAATTTTAAGCAAACCAATGACCTTTATAGTCATCAAGGCAGAGATCAGCTTTTGTGCATGGTCGCTGAAACGGTGAAGAAACGGATTCGCTCCATTGATATTTTTGCTCGGTTGGGTGGAGATGAGTTTGTTCTGCTACTTTCCGGAACCGGAACAAATATGGCGTACGTTGCTACTAGAAAAATCCATGAGGTACTGACCGAAACAATAAAGCAGATGAGATGGCCCGTGACATTCAGCATCGGGGTCGTCATCTGTAACAGTGCTCCTGAAAATACAAAAAAACTCGTCAGAATGGCCGATACGGCAATGTATATGGCCAAAAAAAAGGGCAAGAACAAGGTCCAATATAGTGTCTTTCCGAACTGATCGGTTCAGCACTGCATTTTGGCTGGGGGATCTATTGTCAGGTCAGGAATTCTAGCCCAGCAAACGGCCATGGGATCTCAAGTCCCCCAGCCACCTAGAATCACCATTAAGGAGGGTTTCAGATTTTCTGAAATAGACATCAATGAACAACGAGACAGGACATACAGATTTGCAATCCCACTTTCCGACAGGCACTGAAGGATTATCAGAGACGATACCACCTCGCAGCAGTGTGAACAGTCTGCTATCGGACAATAGCGCTGTTTGTCTCAATCTGAATAGAGAAGCACTGATCCAGCAGATCATTCATCGTAATGAAGCGTTTGTTTCCAGGCAGGGTTTTTTGTTCACACACACACCCGCGGAATCGACCGGCAGGTCTCCCGGAGATACCTACATCGTCAAAGATCCGAATAACGAAAAGTTGATTGCCTGGGATTCGGCGAACAACCACCCACTGGAGCGCGAGATTTTTGAGGGTTTATGGCAGGATGCCCTCTCAGAGCTGGAACAACGTAGCCAGATCTATGTGACCGAGAGGGTGATCGGTGCTGAATCAAAATTTGCTTTACCCGTAAAAACCATCACCGATAACGCCCTGACCGCTCTCTTCACATTGAACATGTTTCGACCGATTCCACATAACATCAAAAATAGTATCCTGGCTGACGAGCCCTTTACTTTATTAGTACTGCCAGGATGCATGATCGACACGAAACGATATCAAGGCCGTTTAAGAAGGCTTGCTGATGGGAAAACGTCCCAAATGGCTATCATTATGGATTTTAAAAATCGCCTGGGCTTGGTTTACGGATCGTCTTATGGTGGTAGTGTCAAAAAACTCATGTTTACCGCCATGAACTATTATCTGCCGCTGGTCGATGTGCTTCCGTTACACTGTTCCAGCAATGAGAATAAAAATAGGGAATTAGCCCTGTTTCTCGGTCTTTCCGGCACAGGCAAAACCTCACTTTCGACCAACCCGGACAGGGCACTACTGGGTGATGATGAGCACGGCTGGAGTGATCGGGGAATCGCCAACTTTGAAAATGGGTGTTATGCCAAATTGATCGATCTGAATCCTGTCAAAGAGCCTGAAATATTCAATGCTGTCTTTCACGAAGATAGACCCACACGCCATGGTGCGATCGTGGAGAATGCCATGATCTTTTCCGACGGGTGCTTCAACTTATCTGATGATCGCCTGACACCCAACAGCCGTGCCAGCTATCCGTTGTCATTCTTGAGCAATTACAAACAATCATCTGTGGGTCCGCACCCCAAAACCATCATTTTTCTGACAGCCGACGCCAATGGGGTCTTACCTCCTATTTCGCGTCTGGGAAGGGATCAGGCGCTGCTGTGGTTTCTAATGGGGTATACCAGTAAACTGGCTGGCACAGAAGCAGGGGTGATCAATCCGGTCTCGATTTTCTCCCGTTTTTTTGGCGAACCATTTATGCCACTCTTGCCAGAAATGTACTTGGATCTTTTGAGTAGAAAACTGAATGAACACCAGACTGCCACCTTTCTGATAAATACGGGCTGGGTTGGCGGCCCTTTCGGTGTCGGTCACAGAATTGATATTGATCTGACGCGACGGATGGTTAACGCAGCTTTGGATGGCAAACTGGAAGATGTGGACTATGCCGGGGATTCCCTTTTTCATCTGCAGGTGCCTAAAACCTGTCCCGGAATACCTCACGACTTGCTCATCCCTGAACGCATATGGAGCGATAGCCTCTTGTATGAAAAAAGAGCCAGATCGCTGGCTGAAGAGTTTTCCCGGCACTTCGACAAAACCTATGGTAAAAGCCAGATATCTGAACGCATCATGCGTCAATGCCCCGGTAAGTGAGGGTTGTTGTTTTTATTTTCTATTTACATGGCTTCCCTCAACCTTTTTCACACCTGGATGTCAAAAAATTTTGATTTTAAGATACTCTTTCAAGCAGATAAAACTCATCCAACAGCCGGATTAGTCTCAACCTACGAGGCGTTAAAACCTGGAAAGATGAGGGCAGTTCATGCTTCAGGGTACCGTTGTATATACATTAACCATTGAAGGGATAATCGGCAATCAGGCTGGAATGGAAGAAGCGAAATGAAAGATCAATTCAAGCGTACCATCAACTACCTCCGTATTTCTGTTACCGACAAGTGTAACCTGCGCTGCGTATACTGCATGCCCGCCGAGGGGGTTAAGCTGATCGGCCACAAGGATGTTCTCTCCCTGGAAGAAATCGAAGCATTCACCCGCAGCGCCGTTGATATGGGGATCAACAAAGTGCGACTGACCGGTGGGGAACCATTAGTGCGCAAGGGTATCGTCTCGTTGGTGGAAAAACTTTCCCGGATAGAAGGCATCCGAGACCTGGCCATGTCCACCAATGGGATTTTTCTGGACCGGCTAGCAAAGCCCCTGAAAGATGCCGGGCTGCACCGCGTCAATGTCAGCCTGGACACCCTGAATCCCGACCGCTACCGGGAAATCACCCGTGGTGGTGATATGGCGAAAGTGCTAGCCGGACTGCAGGCAGCCAAAGAAGCAGGCCTCACCCCCATCAAAATCAATACAGTGGTTCAGTACGGAAAACAGGGACCGGATGCGGATGCAGTAGCAGAATATTCTGAGAAAAATGGTTTCCAGATTCGCTATATCAGCCGTATGGACCTGGAAAAAGGGGAGTTTTGGATGGTTGAAGGCGGCGATGGCGGGAACTGTAAAATATGCAACCGCATACGCCTGACATGTGATGGACAGGTCAAACCGTGCCTCTTCAGCGACCTGGACTACAGTGTTCGCGAACTGGGCGCCAAAGAAGCCATCCGCCAAGCGGTGGAAAACAAACCCAGAGCCGGAACCGAAAGTCATACTAATACCTTCTACGCCGTCGGTGGTTAAGCAGTTACAATACCTCTGATTCCCGTCTGCCAGACTGTGTCACAATTATGATAATTTTCAGGGATAATCCAGAGTTACAGTTACATGTGTGTTAATATATTGTAATTAATTAGGTAGTATCTAATTATTGTAAGTGGGGTCGTCGGTTTGTTATTGATACGATGACCAAATCAGATAGTTTGACCCCAGGTAGGACTCTGTATACCAAGGTCCCGGGGGCTGATCGTTTGACCATAATATTATAGATAAACGAATCAGGGTAGTTTACAGCTGATTCTTTTGTTGCCCATTGATAAATTCCCTGAAACATTCCCGTTTTCTCGTTAAACGTCCAATATTTATCTCGAAACCCTTCCATCCCGATTAGGAAGGGGGCAGGAATCATGGATAGACGCTTATTAGCGCCCAAACTGAGGCTGCTGAATTTAAAACGAACGATGAACACAGCGTAATCAGCTTCATTATCACTATCGCCATTGACTTGCAAATGACGAAGAATCTTAAAGGTTTCCCCGTCCGACATAGTAATTGCGAAACCTGTATATTTATCAGAAAAACTGATACGCCCAGTAATGATGTTAAAAAAGAACGTACGAGCAATGGTAATCGAAATAAGTAGAAAAACTAAGACAACTATTAACAAAATGACCTTTCTTCTTTTCATCAACCTTTCCTCGCTTGTCTAAAATCTAAATTGAATGGTCATTATTTTTAATTTATTGTCCGGATTCGATTTCTTGCGTGAGTGATCCCGATTCGCAGTTCAATTTAACATAAACACCTGATTTATCTGGGATCGATTTCTGCTTTTTTTTCAGACCTGTACTCACTTCCTCAACTCTGTTTTCAGCAACTTACTCCCATTTCTAAACAAATTCAAGGCGATCACTTATAAAAACAAATTCTTTCAGTAATAGACCAGCGACTCCGCTGGCCTATGAGATCACGACTCATCTTCTTTCTTCCTCAGTTCATCTCTGATCAACTGCGCTACACGAATCACCGTATCAACAACTTCAATAACGAATCTAATCTTGTTCATGTTTACCTCAATAATCATTGGAGCAGTATTATCAGATTCACATCTGGGATTTGTTCTTTTTAAATAAAGCATTTGGGGGAATCTATTTATAAACGGCAAGATATCGCAGGAAAATCGAATCTTATTATTGGGGACAGGGGGAAAACATTGGTTTGGGAAAGGTATTGAGATTTACAGGGGTTTATTTGAGATTTTATAAAAATATGTAAAAGTCCCCCATGGGGGACTTTTAACTAACCAAACATGGCAAGGACAATTTTTGCTATCTATTGATAATAAAAGGAATTCATGCTTGTTGATAAATAGTTTCAGAGTCCAAAGACTTACAAGCTGATCGAATTTCTTTTGATTTGTTTTGAATCCAATGTTTGTCTCTTTCGATCATTAATTCACTCGACCTTAAGTCAATGCTGAGGAAGTTTTGTATATTATCTTCTGATGGGGTGCAACACAAAAAAGTTGCACCCCATCAGATAAAGAGTTGTTAATCAGATGATAAGGCCGAACCGAAAAAGAAAAAGTAATCTAACCGGTAGGGTGTCACAACCCTAGCAATTTTTATTTGGAGGAATATGAAAATTTTTACAGAGGAGTTTGAAACGTTGTTTGCAGATTATCCGCTCTACTTACAAGAGAATGAAGATGATCCATTAGTTATTGCCAAGCTGTTTGATCCATGCGGGAGTGCGACATGGTTTCTTTTAGAATTTGACCGCTTGGAGAAGATCGCATTTGGATTTGTGGTCGGCTTAGCTAAAGATGAACTCGACTACATAAACCTGACTGAAATGGAAGAGGTTGAGCAAGGTGAAGGAGTAGTGGCAGAAGTAAACCTGCCACCTTTTCTTGGAGAACCTCTCTTGTAGCGGAAAAATTACTGAACCTGCTGAACTTGTTCCAACTCTTCTTCATGAAGTATTTTCTCAATATCAAGCAGGATTTTGACCTGATTTTCCGCTTTGCCCATTCCCATAATATAGTTGTTTTTTATCCCTGAGTGTGTTTTAGGTGGAGGATCTACCTGCTCTTCTGGAATGTTCAACACCTCATTGACAGTATCAACCAGTAAACCAATGGCGAGGTCTGCAATATTAACCACAATTATACAGGTTCGGTCGTCAATTTCTCTCGATTCCAGATGAAACCGTTTTCTCATATCCATCACTGAGATAACGTTTCCTCGAAGATTTACCACACCGATCATTGATTCCGGCAGATCCGGTACTTTTGTGATTTCCTGCATGACAATGATTTCTGTTACATACTGGATTTAAATGCCACAAGACTCCTTTCCCAGATGAAACGTGAGAAATCTGTTTTTCTGGGCATCTTCATCAAGTTCTTCGTTGATATTATCTAGATCTAACTGTGACATAGGTCCCTCCTAATATTTCCCAAAATTGTCATCATCCAAAGTGATCATTTTTGAAGAATTAATTCTCTTTTCTGCGAAAGATCCTATAGGATTTTTTTGTTGAATGGAAGTTACTTGTTGGTTGGGGACTGTTTGCGTCACTTTAAAACGACTCATCAATGCCTGGAGTTCTACCGCTTGTCCACTGAGTTCTTCAGATGCGGAGGCGGCCTCTTCCGAAATTGAAGAGTTCTGCTGGACAACATTGTTGACCTGCGTCAAAGTTTTGTTGATCTCAGCATTACTGCTACTCTGTTCCTTTGAGGCGGCTGCGATTTCACCCACCAAATCGTTCACCTTGGTGATACTGTCATTTATTTCATTCAGGACTTCGGATGTCTTGTCCGCATTATTGACACCCTGTTCGACCTCTTTAGCCGAATTTTCAATCAGTTCAGTCGTATTCTTGGCCGCTTCAGCACTTCTGGCCGCCAGATTTCGGACTTCTTCCGCGACCACGGCAAACCCTTTCCCGTACTTACCGGCGCGTGCTGCTTCTACTGCCGCATTCAGAGCCAGGAGATTGGTTTGAAAGGCGATTTCATCAATGACCTTGATAATTTTTGAGATATCGGTGCTGGAGCTGTTGATTTTTTCCATCGATGAGAGCATCTCTTCCATCTGTGAATTGCCCCGATTGACAATCTCCAGGGTCTGACCGGACAGCTGTGCGGCCTGGTTGGCGTTATCCATATTGGTGTCGACCCGGGCCCCCACCTCAGCCATGGACGAACCGATCTCCTCCAGGCTGGCTGCCTGCTCAGTTGTGCCGGAGGCTAATGCTTGCGAAGCACTGGCTATCTGAGTCGCACCGGAATTGACCTGTTCAGCAGCTATGACAACCTGGGAAATTGTATCGGCCAACATACCAATCGAACTGTTGATGCTCTCTTTAATTAGGCTCAGTTCGCCTGTCATGCCCGCTTCGCCAATACTATTGGTTAAATCACCTTGGGAAACCCCGTTCATGGTATTCTGAATGGCTGCCACGGCCGCTTTCAGAGAACCGGCCGTATTCTGAAGAGAACTTGCCAGTAGTCCGATTTCAGTTTTATTTTTTAGATACTGTTCAGATATTTCCATTGATAAATTTCCATCGGCCATCATTTTTGTATTATTTATCAGGGAAACTAATGGATTAGATATTTTACCAGATAGGAAATATGCAGTTATCGAAACTACTAGAAATATGATTAATGCTATAATGATAAATCTATACAATAATTGATTCTGTAAATTTTTAAAAAGAAGCTCCTCTCTTGCGCCAGTACCAATTACCCAATCCCAGGGCTTATAGTATACTTGATAAGCTAAAAACGTATATACCGGCTCTCCAGGATTTTGCCACAACTCCCTGAACATGAACCCTGTTTTTTCGGGATTTCCCCAACTATCCCGAACCGTATATATCCCTTCAATATTTAAATCCCATGCATTTGCAAACTCCATATCAAAGGGATGAAGAGCTACAACTCCCTTGCTGGTAATACTCCAAACATACATATAGGGATCTTTTTCCAACCCGCTTAAATTTAAGCCCATCATACTTTCTGATGCATCTCTGCTTCCATCTTTTAACTTGGGCCCATTAACCCATTCTCTGACTTCATCTTGCGCTTCCTGCAATGTAATCTGTCCGAGTTTTACTCTTTCATCCTGAGATTTAACAAATCCAAGAACATCTTTATTAATTCTTGTAAACATTTCACTTTTTGATTTAATGATCTCCTCTTTTGAAATTTGGTAGCTAAAGAAAAACAGAATAGATAGTGATAGTAACAATGATGTTGTCGTAAAAATTATAAAATATGACCGAATGCCAAATTTAATTTTTTGTTGAGAATGCATAATATAACGCCTTTTTTTTAAAAAAGTTAAAATTCTTACCTTATAGCACAGTATCCGTGATCTATTTATGATTATAATGCATTCAGATAAGACATTAAGTTGCAAACATCTGGCAATTTTCTCGCTTGAAACTATTCCAATAAAGCAAAGTCATTTCATAAATCCTCAGTTAAGAAAAAATTTATATATCAGTTTCATTTTACCTTTTTATTCAATCAATAGAATTTCAATCTCAGCGCAATCAACTGGTTCAATTGATTGCGCTGCAGCTTTCAGATATTAAAATTCGAAATTTTAACCGTTTATAATACTCGGCTATGTGAGTTCTGGGTGTTCGATCAATATTGCTTTCTGGAGAATGAGTGCGTAATTCAACTAGGGGGGTAGTCGGTTAGCTCCACCTCTTCCAAAGACTGCTTGAGAGGGAAATTACAACAGAACCTGCTACCGTGCTCGAATCCCTATCTTGAGCCCGTGCCGCCACCACCGCCCATACCTCTGCCGCCACCGCCGCCCATACCTCTGCCTCCACCACCGCCCATACCTCTGCCTCCACCGCCGCCCATACCTCTGCCGCCGCCACCGCCCATACCTCTGCCGCCGCCACCGCCCATATCGGGTTGAGGCGTCCCGCCCTGACCTGGGTTCACAGGCCGTGCAACTTCACTTGAAGAGGCCGGTGCTGCACGGCCCCCATCTGCTTTGAACTGGTCGACAGCTTGCCTGACAGTTCCACCGCACCCGAGGTAAATGTTGATATCGGTTGTAGACAATGCCTGGGTTGCCTTTGGGCCACAACTACCGGTCAGAACAGCTTGAACACCCAGTGACGCCACCTGACTAGCCGATTGAATGCCAGCCCCATTCGGCAAGTCAGCATTTTCATTCTGAATAGCTTCGAAACTCATATCATCTGTTTCAACTACGATAAACCATGAACATCTTCCAAAACGGAGATCAACGTCTGAATCCAACGTGTTACCCGTTGCACTGATAGCAATTTTCATTTCTTACTCTCCTGGTTTAGATAATCCTGTAAAACACATCAAAAATTCTGTAACAAATTTCAAAATCTGAGTACTACACCGCCTGTTTGTGAGCCAGATCCGGAATCACGGGTACGTATCCCTTGGGCAGGTGTGCCGTTCCTTTTACACACGGGATACACACTTCCAGCCTGATGGATTCTATCAGTCTGTCAATGTCATCACAAAAACCACCCTCCTCCTCGCTCCATCCGCTTTGTGTCTTTGTTGCAAAAGTGCAGGTCGTAAAATGTATCACTTCTGCCCCTTTTGACTTCAGTGTCTTTGCCATCTCGACGACGTTGTCCCCGGGACAGCGACAGGCAAAAACACCCGCAGGGGAAGTCTCATCGTACTGCGCAAAGGCCTGTTTTCTTTTGACCAATGACTGCAGACAACTCTTCATCGGACACTTATTGATATTTTTCTCACAACGTATTATAGCAATCTCAGTCATATCGGCTCTCCTTGTTCCAGTGAAAACTAATGCGGACAATCCCGAAACCTATGTTACGGTCATATGCCCATAACTTAATTTATACTACCTTCCCCCTGACAACTCAAGAGAAATTCTGAATATTTTCAGATCCGGTCTTCTTTTTTCTGGAAGCGAAATGTAGCGTCGTCGCCAACCTGCTGTTGTCTACTTCGGGGATAGCAGCCTGCTAAAAAACCACCGCTTTATCGGTTGATCATGTTGACTTTATTGATATATTGTTTAAACGACCGCATACCCCCACCCTCGCTGATGATCCGTAGCAGGGAATCAGTGTCGTTCGGGACGATCCCCGAGAACATATGAACGCCGTACTCTTTGAAAACGGTCGGGGCCAGGAGTGTGGAAGCACCAGTCAAGACGATCTTCCGGCAATCTTGCGCTGAGGTGATCAGTTTCTCGAAGGTCCGGTTGATCAAAGTGGTTGATGTGATGATCGCAACAGCGAAATGTCATGGCCACACCGGCGTGACCGTCATCCAGCAGGATGCCCGTGTAAGTCTATCCGATCCTAACGTCGGCGATGACTTTATCAATCGCCAATTCGGTGGCGTATTGTTTGAGTGATGTCAGGACGTTGCTTTCTGTTGTGTCCATTCTGTGTACCTTTTGTGTTCCTGTTTATTGATAATGTGAGCTTAACCTCAAAACCTTGCTGTACTGACGATATCGCCATGTAATCAAGCGCTTCTGTCGTTGCGGCTGGCCGGTCAAATCAGACCCGAACGGTCTCGCCTGTCATGGGAACAAACGCTTTCATCCCCATTCCGTTCAACTTGTCCGCCAATACCAGGGACTGGTCTTCTTCCCCATGTACGATGGCTATTTTTCTGATGTTCAGATTGGAGCGAGTCAAAAAAGTCAGCAGTTCGTTCTGGTCGGCATGGGCACTCAGACCGCTCATGGACCGAACATGAGCAGCCAGGGGGTACTCTTTGCCGAGAATTTTCAATGACGGTGATTTCCCCTTGCGGCCAGAGGCCTCGAAATCAAGCCCCCTGTCCATGATCTTTCGTCCCAGCGTATGTTCAGCCATGAAACCCACAATCAGGATGGTGGTGCTGGGATTGTGAACCTTGTGGCGCAGATGGTGAAGAATACGTCCTGCTTCACACATACCGGCCGAGGCAATCACAATGGCGGGTTCCGTATTGCGGTTTAATGCCATGGACTCTTCCATGGATTCAATGTATCGGAGCTGTTTGAAGGCAAATGGATTTTCACCTTTTTCGAGAAAGGTTTTATGGGTAGCTCGATCATAGACCTCCGGATGCTCTCCGAAAACCTTCGTAATTTTACTGGAAAGGGGACTGTCCACGTACACCGGTATGCGGGGGATTTTCCCCTCATTGTACAGTTCATGCAGCAAGTACAGCATTTCCTGGGTGCGGCCATAGGAAAAAGCCGGAATTAGAATAACCCCTTTTCTGGGAATCGCCTCCTTGATAATGCCCATCAATTCGCTTTTCATGTTTTCTGCAGGATCATGAAATCGGTTCCCGTAGGTACTTTCCATGATCAGAAGGTCGATATCCCGGTCCTCCGGCTGAAAGGTCAAGGTGGGGTCCTGGATAATGGGCTTGTTAAATCGACCGATATCTCCCGTAAACATAACTGTAAACTGTCGCTTCCCGGGTTTGTAACGGATGACACTGAAGGCGGATCCAAGGATATGACCGGCGTCGTAAAACGTCAGGGTTGTTTTATCCCCGATCGCTTCCGGGTGGACGTAAGGATAAGTCTCAAATAGCCCCATGGTGGCGGCAACCTCTTTGTCAGTATAGAGTGGCTCCACTTTTTTCAGGCCATGATCTTTGATGACCTCATCGATCGCTTCCAGATCCAGCTTGTGGCCGTTCTTCTTCAGGGCTTTCTGGGCGGAGCGTTTTTCCTTGTTGGTGGTTTTGAAATGGCTCACCAGGGAACGCACAGCCTTGTAGTTCAAGTAGGCGGCGTCTGACTTCTGGATATGGGCTGAATCGGCCAGTAGATGCGTACAGGCATCTTTTGTGGCGGCGGTGCTCAGTATCCGGCCGTTGAATCCCTTTTTTGTCAGCAGAGGCAGACGCCCGGAATGGTCAATATGGGCATGTGAGAGCACCACATTGGAGATCAGTCTCGGATCGAACGCAAAGGAGCTGTTTTTCGACTGGGTCTCCTTTCGTCGTCCCTGAAACATCCCACAATCGAGGAGAATATTGTCATCCCCGGTACTTATCATGTGCATGGAACCGGTTACTTCACGAGTGGCGCCATAAAAGGTAACATTCATTTGTCTCCTAGGTTGGCCTTATTAAGTGTAAAAATTGCACAGGAGTCACTGATCCGTATACGTTCCGCCATTTTGGGGCTGCGAGACTCGCTCCTCGGGATGAATGCCCCCGTTCTATGCAAATCTATAAAACAATGTTTCCCGCTACACATAGTGATCAGCTTGTTTTGCAAGTGCAGCATATATGCGGCAAAGGGGTGTATACCCTGAGACATACAAGTTGTTTGGACAATCATCAAGAATATCAACGTTGCAGTTGGCTCTTTGACCACATGCTAAGCCATTGAGACGGTTATCGGAGCGGAGTGCTGAGTAGAGCGAAGTGCTCAAAATGACACCCTGGGGGCTCTTTGATGATAGTCAACCAGCCATAATCGGTCAATAGTCGCATGGCATTGACAGGTACAGTATTTGTGAATGATTCAGCATAATATTTTCGGTGACGATCAACCTAGTTGCAAGTTTGTTTCACCAAATCCTCGACCGTATCGAGAAACTGATTTTTTTTTCTATTGTCATTTTATTCCAATCCTAAAAATCAGCCTTTAATAAATCTGAGCAGAGGCATTACCCTCTGCCAGTTTGCTAGTTTCTCCAGTGGATGCACTCCCCCGGACAGGCATCAATCTCTTCTTGATTTTCTTCTTCGGCGCCGCCCTTTGGGTCATGTACTTCTGCCATATCATCATCGTCCATTCTGAAAACTTCAGGCAGATCATCTGCGCATTGTCCGCAACTGGTACATTCCGTTTTATCAACATATACCTCACGTAATAAATTTTCTACTTTGTTTCCCTTTAGTGACGCAGTTCCTCCTTCGGTCAATATATGATTGAGTTTACTTTCTTGAAAAACAGGGTATGAATAGGTTTTTTCTTTGAATTCCTACTACAATAGAATCAGCAATGAGCGTACCAAAGCACCTGATTCCACATTTTTCACTTTTATACCAAACACTTGAATAAGCCCCGGATAGTAGAAAACTGTACCAACAATACTGCGCAATCAAAATTTGATTTACAATCTGTAAAAATTTACGACAACAAATGAATGCTTTGGCTGAGTGTTTCGTAGAATTCATAAAAGAAGCGTGTTTGAGCAAATCCAATCCGCAATGGGCAACATCCGCGTGAAGGTCGAAGATGCAATGCAACAAAAGAGCGCTGGAGATTTTTGTGGATAAGTCAGTTGAAGTGAAAGTGTTTCGATAGCTGAAATTAGTTTATTTACAGTTTGCAAAATTACCTGTCACTGAATGTTTGAATATCTTTTTCCGTAGTTCGACTTTTTAAAAAAGTGTCAATTTTTACACTATGCTTAACGTTTTACAATTATGAGAAAGGGCCGGTATGAATATTGCTGCAGTAAAATAGCTATCCTCATTTTTAATGGGCCCAAGTTAGTGATTTCTAATGATGCCTAAACTGAGGACACTTGCAGAATCAATAGCTATCTTCTAGATAAGGGAGGAAAACCAACTGATTTGGTTTCAAGAACTTTTCAGTTTCCTGTAGGTCAATATTTTAACTTAAAACTGGTTTACTAGGTATGGAACTTAATGATTTTAAAAAAGAGGTAGCCGGAGCGTTAAAAACGGCTGGAATAACCATAAACGGAGACAAGCCCTACGATGTGAAAGTCAGGAATGATGACTTTTTTGAAAGAGTCCTGGCTGAGGGTGAATTGGGGTTAGGAGAATCTTACATGGATGACTGGTGGGAGTGTGATGCGCTGGATAAACTCATCAATAAAGCCCTGAGAAGTAACCTGGCGGACTGTATGAAAAAAAACTGGAGCATGGTCTGGCATTCACTAAAGTCGAGGATTTATAATCTTCAAAAGCTCAGTCGTGCTTTCCAGGTGGGCGAAATCCATTATGATACTGGGAATGACCTATTTTCAGCCATGTTGGATGAAAATATGATTTACACCTGCGGTTACTGGAAAGATGCAGACAGCCTTGAGCAGGCCCAGATTGCCAAAATGGATTTAATCTGTCGAAAAATTGGATTATCATCCGACATGAAGATTCTGGATATTGGCTGCGGTTTTGGCGGTTTCGCAAAATATGCCGCTGAGAATTATGATGTCCATGTCACCGGAGTCACTGTTTCAAAAGAGCAGGCTAAGCTGGCCAGCGAAAAATGTAACGGGTTGTCTGTTGATATACAGCTGGAAGATTATCGGCAGATTTTCGGACAGTTTGATCGGGTCGTTTCGATAGGAACCTTTGAACATATGGGTTACAAGAACTATCGCAGCTATGTGCAGAAAGTACATGATTTGCTAACCGATAACGGGGTTACACTTCTGCATACCATTGGTGGTAACATCAGCTCGACAACCACTAATCAATGGACAGCAAAGTATATCTTTCCAAATGGGATGATTCCTTCTATTGCACAGATCGGAAAAGCGATGGAAGGCCTTTTCGTAATGGAAGATTGGCAAAACTTTGGCGAGCATTATGATAAGACACTGATGGCCTGGTATACAAATTTCAAAAGGGCATGGCCTGAACTTAAAAAAGGATACAGTGACCGTTTCTACCGAATGTGGGAGTACTATCTGCTCAGTTGTGCGGGTGCTTTTAGAGCCAGGGAACTCCAGTTGTGGCAGATTGTCATGACCAAGAAAGGCATGAATCAACCCGACTGCCGGATAAATTAAAAAAATCAGCGGACAGGGGAATTGACAATATCAACTCCCCCTATTAAGCTGCACTTTAATAGGACTCAACCCGGCTGGAGAACCGTTTGCGGGGCTGTCATGTTACCCAAATAAACCCTTATTGACCACGACTTAAAAATTTCTTTCAAAACCCCCCACAACAGATTAAAACAAGGGAAACTATGAAATTTGTAATAATAGGTGGAGATGCTGCCGGGATGAGTGCTGCCAGTCGAGCAAAAAGAAACAATCCGGATCTGAACGTGACCGTCTTGGAGAAAACACATGACGTATCGTATAGTGCCTGCGGAATGCCATACAATATCGCCGATCCAGACAGACCGATCGATGACTTGGTTGTCAGGCAAGCAACCGTTTTCAGAGAGAAACAAGGTATTAACCTTTTGACGGGGCATAGCGTAGAGAGCATCAATCTTGAAAATCAATCCGTTTCTGGAACCAAAGACAATCACCAAGAGTTTACAGTTTCATATGATAAGCTGTTAATTGCCACCGGGGCTTCCCCGATTTTCCCCGATCTTCCCGGTTTCGAACTTCCAGGCGTATTTGGTTTAAAAACGTTGGAAGAGGGCAGATTTATTAAAGAGTATCTGGAAAAGCATCAGGTAGCCAAAGTTGTTATCGTTGGCATGGGCTACATCGCATTGGAAATGAGCGAGGCTCTAAGAGCCAGAAATATAGAAGTTGAAATGGTCAAACCTCGGCCGGAGTTGCTGCCCTGGATGGACAATCAGTTGGCGGAAATCGTTAAACTGGAATTAGAAAAAAATGGGGTAAAATTGCATCTTGGACATGGGATCACAAAAATAGTCTCACAGCCCGGGTCCGACGGCTTAAACAGCAAACTTAGCGTTATTAGTTCTGGATTAGTATTGGAAGCGGATATGGTGATCACGGCCATCGGGGTTAAGCCAAACAGTGATTTCGCTGGTCAATCCGGGCTGGAACTGGGTCTGAACAAAGCCATCACCGTTGAACGTAATATGCTGACTTCAAATAAGAACGTCTATGCAGCAGGTGATTGTGCCGATGCCTACCATGTCGTAACCGGAAAAAAGACTTATGTGCCGCTGGCCTTGAGGGCCAATCGGGCAGGCTGGGCTGTGGCTGACAACATCTCCGGCAAAAAAATTGAACTGCCGGGGATCGTTGGAACCTCTGTTTTCAAGGTTTTCGATTTGGAGGTGGCCAGAACAGGGCTCAATGTTAAAGATTCCATTGCAAATGGATTTGACGCAGCCGAGGTCTATGTTAAAACACGTTCCCGAGCTCATGCACATCCCGGGTCAACTCCCATCCACCTGCATATGGTAGCGGATCGGAAATCGGGGCGTCTGCTTGGAGCACAGATGGTCGGCAGGGAGGGTGTTGCTCACCGTATCAATGCGGTCGCGGTGGCACTGCATAGTCAAATGACAGTGGAACAGTTTGTTCAATGCGATCTTGCTTACGCTCCGCCGTTCAGTCCCGTCTGGGATCCTCTCTTGACAACAGCCAATCAGCTCTTGAAAAATGTGCAATAAACTACGCCGCCGCAAGCAGCGGGGTATCAATATGTCATGACCTTCAAAATGGTGTTTCAGTAGGAAGTACAATATTAGACGAATTAGATAGGAAGATGCTTCATAATATTGGACAAAAGTACGGCCTTATTCCAATATGTCCAAATGAAGTCGTAGGTCTTGACTTAACAGATGAAAAAATTAACTTTGCTGTTGTAGAAACCATATTTGGAAGATTGAAGATAGAACCCAAAAGAGGCTAACAGAGATTTAAAAAGCTACCTCAAGAGTAAATAAGGGCGAACAAATCGCTTGAGACCGACCACACTCGCCGCTGACGCGTCGTGTTTGGCGGATCAGCTTTGCGTTGGGATGAATACCTCATAATAGAATGGTCCATACTATTTGACTACAGTACCATTATCTAGTACCATATGCTTATGAAACGTAAACATCAAAAAATGCTTGAAGCAATATTTTCTCACCCGATTAGTGGAAATGTGAAATGGGTAGATGTTGTCGCTATGTTAAAAGCATTGGAAGCTGATGTGGATGAATCACGTGAAGGATCACGAGTTGGCATTGTATTACACGGGAATGCAGTGATTCAACACAAACCACATCCTTCACCTAATATGGACAAGGGTGCGATAGCATCGCTTAGAAAGTTTTTAATCGACTGTGGAGTTCGGCCATGAACACAATGGAATATAAGGGTTATATCGCTAAAATCGAATTCGACCCAGAAATAAAAAATTTCTGTGGAACGGTAATAAATGCAACACCGAACACCTTCTATGGTACTTCTGTTGAAGAACTTGAAAAAGAATTTGTCAATACAATGGAGGAATATTTCAAATTTTGTAAAGAAAAAGATATCAATCCTAAAAAACCGTATTCAGGTAAATTTAATTTAAGAATCTCTCCAGAATTACATGGAATGATTTCAGTTGTAGCTACTACGCAAAGCAAAAGCCTAAATCAATGGATAGTGGATACTTTACAAAGAGCTGTCAATTGATATCTCTGGGTATTGTTTATTTTATTCCATCAAAAATCCCACCAAGTGCATACAGACCGATTTCACCCACCGTTCGTTCCTCACTCTGGGTGAAACGGCTGATGCTGGCGTTAGAGGGTCCATAATTCACAAGAACAATTACATACTAAAAACGATGTCTAATCAAGAAAACAGAATAGTTAACATATTAAAGGACTTTGATAGCTGGTCGGTAACCCGATATACTGTTAAAGCATTTTTTACATATATAAATAATAACACTTCATTACCATGTGAAGTTATAAACATGGAACAAGGTGATGGTGAGAAATATCTGATAACTGAAATTGAAGATCTTGGAGACACGATGTACGGATTAACATGTAAAGTTAAACCAGTGTCAAATAAAAGACGCAGGCTGGTTTTCGCATTAGTAGAGCTGGAAGCTACAGATATAAAATCCAAGAATTATGAAATTCTTGACGACTATAGTGTCTGGTTTTCAAATTCTCAATGAATAAATAACTCTGAAAATCTTCTAACGAACGCATGAACTCGTTTAAAACACAATTAGAGGTAGTTGACTTTGTCTGACGAACAAAATTTAATTGATAAACTTAAAAGAATTGAAGCTCTATTTTCTGGTGCAACAACCGAGGGTGAAAAGGTTGCTGCAGGCAATGCAATTGATAAAATCCAAAAAAAATTAAAGGATATTCAAAAAAAAGATCCACCTGTTGAATATAAATTTACTTTATCAAATGAATGGTCAAAAAAACTTTTCACTGCATTACTCCGTAGATATGGACTTGAACCATATCGTTATTACAGACAAAGGCATACTACTGTAATGGTGAAAATTTCTGTTTCTTTCGTAAATGAAACACTTTGGCCTGAGTTTGTTGAATTGAATAACACCTTAACATCCTATCTTGAATCAATAACTAATCGAGTAATTTCAGAATGTGTCCATGCAGATAGTTCTGAAACAGTTATTAAGGAACTCAAGGAATTGAATTAATTAATTGAATTTTCTAACAAATTGCTAAAGACCGTCATTCACCGCCAAAAAGCGGCGATGAATGCGGCTTAGCATGGCGTTCAGTTCGATCTTAGTTTTCAAGAATATTTGACAAATCACTATTATCTGACTAGACTGACTAGTATAATTATATAATAGGAGATAAAATGAGAACAACATGGAAACTTCAAGATGCTAAGGCAAAGTTTAGCAAAATCGTTGAAGATGCGTTAAAGATCGGACCACAATTTGTGACTCGTAGAGGTCAAAATGCAGTAGTCGTAGTCTCCATAGAAGAGTATGAAGAACTAATTTCAGACAAACCATCTTTTAAAGAATTTTTACTAAATTGTCCAAAAATGGAAAATGATTTTGATTTCGAAAGACAAAAAGATTTTCCGAGGAGTATTGAATTTTGAACTATTTACTAGATACCTGTGTAATCTCTGAGCTTGTCAAGCCGATACCTAATACAAATGTAGTTGAGTGGCTAAATAATACTCCAGCTGAAAGATTATATTTGAGTGTTATCACAATAGCTGAAATACGCAAAGGTCTTACAAAACTTCAAGATTCAAAGCGGAAAGACATATTAATCAATTGGCTTAATACACTGCTTGAAAATTATCAAAATAGAATCTACCCAGTAAATCTTACAGTTGCCGAAAATTGGGGAATAATCCAGGGAAATGCCGAGCAGAAAGGAAAACCGATGGCTTCTATCGACAGCTTAATAGCAGCTATAGCCTATACTCATAATCTAATTATAGTAACCAGAAACGAACATGATTTTGAGCCAAGTAATCTGCCTATTCAAAATCCATGGGTACTTTAAACGGGTTAACAATTTGCTACACCTGACCTTCACCGTGCGCCTGCGGCACGCGGCTACGTCCGGGGAGCATGGTGTTGAACTAAGCCGCAAGCGGCAGCTATTCATTGTCTAGCCTGCCTTTCCGGGGACCACCTCTGTATATCCCGAAAGTTTTTACTGACTATTATCTCGATAATAGCGACTCTCTTCTCCCCTCACCGAACATCTCTTTTCCCAAGTTGTGCAGGCCTGGGTTTAATATTTGGATTGATCTATGAATCTCCTGGCGCTTTAGGCATTTTTTTAAACCAAAGCAAGGAGAACAAATATGAAGTCTCTTAGCACCTCACATGCTTGGTTTAAGAGGGTCTATAACTATCTCGAATTCGCTTTTCACGTATTGTTTTATGTTCGTGTGCTTCGCGGATTCTTTCTGTCAACTGGTCAATCTGAACCGGTTTGATTAGATAGTCAAATGCCCCGGTGCGAATCTCCTCTATGGCGGTATCGATTTCTGCGTATCCGGTGAGCATAATGACATGCACCAGATAATCAATTTTCTGAATCTCCTTCAAGGTTTCCAGGCCCCCTTTTCCGGGCATCATGACATCCAGCAGCACGACATCGTAATTGTTACATTCAATTAGGTCAAGCGCCTCATTGCCGCTGTAGGCCAACGATACATCAAATCCCCGTACCCTCAGCCTTTCCGATAACGCCTGTATGTAACCCTTTTCATCATCGACCAGCAATAGTTTTGTTTTCATGATTTCACCTATTTATACAGACTGGTTTTCTTTTTTTGTCTGTATTTTTTCAAACGCCTCTTGCATCGTGATGGTCAGGATGTCTATATCAGCTGGTTTTTGAAGATAGGCAAAAGCCCCCAGCTCCAGACAGGTCTTACGATCCTCCTCACTGCCATGACCCGTGAGAATGATGACCTCGATCTCTGGATTGGTTCTCTTGATCCGCTTCAAGACTTCATACCCATCGATTCCCGGCATTTTCAGGTCCAAGACCATGACATCGGTCTCTTTGCGATCGGCCACATCCAGCGCCTCTTCCCCGCTAAAGGCGTATGTATTCTCCAGTTGACGCATTTTGAGTCTCTGGGAGAGTGTCTGTACAAACTCCTTTTCATCATCCACCAGCAGGATGCGCGTAGGAGTTTCGAAATTGTATCGATGTATGATATCCGCGTGATTATACTTATCCCCAACTTTAGCCACGACGGACGTCACTCCTTCAATCTCCTGTACCAGGGTGCATATTTTATGATTAAACTTTGTCAGCATTAGGACATGTTTATTGACCGTAACAACCACATTGCCATTATCGACCGTCACGGACAGCCCGGTCCCGATTTTTGACAGTGCCAGTTCGATCTCTGCGGTCAACGCAAAGTCTTGGTTCTCCTGTTTGACAGCCTCTTCCGGGATATCTTTCAGCCGGTCAAAATGTTCGATGATCAGCTCATACGCATCATCAACCGACAGCTTATCAGTCGGGACGACCAGGTCATACAGAGATTTATCCCACGCTTTCTTTTCAAACAAGCTGTTTGTCCACAAAATGGCGGTCTTGTCGGCGTTGGTGATGTTTTTTTGCACATCTTTGTCTGATAACCCATGCCCATCTTTCCCATTCTGCTTCCGCGTTTCCTTGTTAGCGATAATCAGCACCTTCATCACATGGGACACCTGCGTAGAGATCAAATGACCCAAAAGGCCATGAAAGATCCACCCACCCTGGGATACATAGTTGCTAACGGTTTTTTTAAGGCAGGCAACGCATCTCTCCCTGGCGTGAGTGAAATCGTTGAAAGCCAGGGGTTTGTTGTCAATAACCTTTTTTAAGACCGATGTTTTGATATCGAAAACCCTGGATGTCTCTTCGAAGATCTCATCATCTGTGAGTACCTGGTACCCGATATAGGCTGACAGTCTTTCCACAATGCTTTCCGCATTCGAATAAACGCCGCTCGTGATAGTGATAATAGCCATTTTATTTCTCCTGTTTTTAGATCAGGCGGACTAAAACTGAAACAAAG
>Ga0075122_10000748_pt1 | contig 24484 bp, 35 predicted proteins | sample AntAceMetag02UKB_FD_69790 | JGI IMG/M metagenome (GOLD analysis project Ga0075122, IMG submission 69790) | Saline lake microbial communities from Ace Lake, Antarctica - Antarctic Ace Lake Metagenome 02UKB | ecosystem: Environmental > Aquatic > Non-marine Saline and Alkaline > Saline | place...
ACCTGTTACAGCTTTTTTCATTACGCTCCTAAATAAGCCATCCTTACAAAGTCATCTGTTTCAAAAACCATCGGTATCTTTTCCCACCTGATAATGCGATGAGCCCCGCTCACGGTCATGGGATTCTCTTCTTCAGCGGAACCCAAATCGTCCAAGTCACCAAGGAACAAAAACCCGCCATATTTCAAATCTATATTGACCAGCACCGTGGCATGGGCCACCACCTCTTCCCCAGGCTTTCCACTGGTCTGCCCAGACACCACCAGCTTGGTAACTTCATCCCATCGGCAATCTATCTCCACCGGATCAGGCCACACCCGGCCCCCTTCACCATCTGCGGTGCCTGGCCCCCAATACACTGCCGTTTGCACTGTAAATAAGGCTGCTACATCTTCAATTGTTCCCATACTTAACCCCTAATCTTCAAAACTGGTAACCGCAACAATACTGACTTTCTTCCCGCTTACCTGGGAACGCATTTTCCCGGTGGTATCCATCACTAAAACCATTTGGCCATACGGGGTTGTCTCCAGCCCCATGTCAGACTTCCCCATAAAGGTAACATCAGCAGGCCCGGCCCCGGCTTTGGCTGGCATCCGTTTCAGGGTGCAGGCTATCAAGTGAGCCGTGAGCCAACACTCAATATCCGCCTTCATAGCATCTGTCAGGGTAGTGTCTGAACCCAGTATTTCAGTTACTGTCAGGTTTGCCGAATCAATAAACTTGGTTACCACCCCATCAGCCGGAACACTGGCCATGATTAAGGTAACATCCGCTATAGTTGTTCGTACTGCCATTTATTTTCTCCTTCTACTTTTCCACAGATTTTTTACCCAATCCATAACGGGTTTCCCAATAGCCTCCCAATAACTAATATTTTGTTCACTTAAATTAGGTGGAGCCTGTATATCTAAATTCGGTTGATCTATCATTTATTTTCTCCTTGCCTTCCACAAGCGAGGGTCCACGAAGTTCAAAGCCTCACTGTTCCACTCCAACCCCAGCCATTCAATAACCTCATACATTTGCCGGTAATCCCCGGTAACCATTCGTTCAGGCCAAACCACTTTGCAATTCAAACCCGCCTGGATCATTTCAACAAACTGAGCCTCATGTTGATGTACCCACCAAAGCCAGCCCTCCTCCGCACTCTTAACCCCAACCGCCCGCTGAGTTTGGGTGTGATTAAACGCCTTCATAAACCCGGTTTTCATACAGCTATTAATAATGTCCGTGGGCTTCCTTCTCACAATAATCCACTTAGCATCCGGGAAGGCATATTGCCACACCGGCCAAAACAAACACATCTTTGCCCCTTTGTAAAACCAGGGGCCAGACTCCCAACCTTGTTTCCTGAATACCTGCTCAACCCGTGCCTCCCAATCTGAGGGAATGGGTAACCCCTTCAGGTTCGGTAAAGGATACTGCCCCATAGGATCTGCTTTGATCTGTCGTATGTAGGGTTTCACCATTGATTGCCGTATCTCACTATTCTCAAACATCCCTTTTTTATTGTTGCCGTTTGGCCCGCTCATCACTCCACCAAAGGCTCCGCAGATATTTATCATTGCGGCTACCATACTTGTACCGCTACGGGCACAACCGGTTACCAAAATAGGAGCAGGCATTTGTGTGTTTGTCATCTCCAAAACTCCAATACATGCTCAAAGTGATCCCAGCACTGTCCACTTATCATTTCATTCTCAGTCCACTGCCCGTTTGCCATATCATTTAAGGCCCGGCGTTGGTCGTCATGAGTAGGGACCATCCCGTTAAACTCTTCCAGGTCGTGCATGCCAAGGGAATACAAAGCATGGTGCTTGGCTTCTACATAAAAAGGCACTCCAACCAGGGCAGCATCCACGGCACTTGTACTAGAATACGTCACCAGGAACCGGGAATTCTTTAAAGCCTCAGCAATCGGGGGCGTATTTTTCTTTACCCTGGGATGTTCCCGCACAACAACGGGGTAACCCAAATCAGCAAGCCTGAGCCCAATGTCATCCAGCCATTTTCTATACTTTCTTGGAGGGATGCCCACGTTCACATCAGCTTCAATCTGTTTGCACAGCAAAATATTCCGCCCGCTCCACTCAAAAGGTTTATAGGTTGTTATTTTATCTATGCGGTTCTGATCCATTTCAGGGTACGTATACAACCCGGCCCCTGCCAGGCCATCTATCCCTACGGCCCAATACTCCCCACGCTTAACATAAGCCTCTTCTAGCATTACAAAGGGTTTTACAAACTCTTCACAAACCGCCATAATGGTATGTTTTAATTTCCCGTTAAAGCCCTTGTGAATGTTCCCACTACCAAAAATAACAACCATATCAAAATTCTCAGCAGAATACTCAAGGAATGAAGTGGAATAAATCTCCTCCACTTCATGCCCCCGACTCCGGAGCCCTTCTGCAAAAGCGTTTAATGGTTCTGTGTGACGTTCTCTTCCTGGGTTATGACAGACTAATGTTCGCATATCCCAGCTCCTTTCTTACCTTGTATAAATCAGGGCAAATCTTTACTTGTTTTTTCAAATACACCTTATCTTCTGGCACCAGGGCCAACCGGGAAGTACTCAAAGGCCTCACCACTCCCAGGTATTCCAACCCTGGGGGTAACGGGGTATGGGCAAAGTCAGTTAAATCACCTTCAAAGGGTAAATCCCATTGTTCCAACATCCGCCCCTGTATTTCGCATGGGTTTGTTACCAACTCTTCGTACTTTACGATGAAGGCTCCTTTGTCCCGTTGCTTTATAATTTCTTCGTACCACTTAATCGGGGCAAACTGTTTGAACCCAATCTTTTCTGCACTGTTCCAGTATTTGGGCGTCCGGTGTTTGCTAGTCAAAACAAACCAGGGATCTCTCACCATAATCACTGGAGCTATGTTGTGGTACTTCCGAATAATATCTTGCTTAAACACATCTTTCGGCTGTTTTGTAATTACAAACTTCTGCTTCCGTTCCCAATGCCAAGGCCGTTCAATTGGGTCATAATCCCAAGTGGGTAAAACGGAGGCCAGCATGTGGTTCATTAACTTTGTGCCAGAACAGGGTATCCCACAAATTGCAATCCTTGTAATTATCATAATTTCCCCTTCATCCATGTGTATTCTTCTGCTGCGTCTTGTAACTCCGGTCGACCACTCCAGGCCACCACATGGGCAGCCGGTTCTTTATCCACCGGGAGCTTCCGGGCATCCCGTTTGCCTATGATGTAACCAGGCGGTAGAAATGCCTGAAACTTTGGTATTTTATCCCACCCCAACAGCTCACCAATGAATCCCTGATCTCCACGCTGGCCCCCGGTTCTCCGGTAGGGCTGTTGTTGCCTGTAACCCGCCTTAAAACGGCTGTGGTCGGGCGATCGTACACCGCCGGGACCTTTGGTACCCCTTTGGTCAAAAGCCCGCACAGAGGCAATTAAAGCCGCTGGGTCTCTTCTGAACTGGTTCTTCATGTTGCCCTGGGGATCTTTCATAAACTCACTGTAAATCTGCTCAGGCCAGGAGGAAAGGGTATCTAAATCTGTATGAAAACCCATAATCCCACTTGCCGGAACATCCCCCAAGGTCAACATACCTTTATTGAAGCCCCGCAACATGACAAATGGCCTTTGTTGAACCACCCCGGCCAGTACAGAAATGTCTTTCAGAATTAGGGTGTCCAAATCCAGGTACAGCACAGCCCCATCAAACAACCCTGGCCGGAACAGTTCCAGTTTGCTCCACCACCCCGGAAGATTGTGTAAAAGCGGTATCACCCTCCAATTTGGATTGTCCCAGGAGGTCTCATTCGTCAGGCAAACAAATTCATGCTCCACCTTCAGATTCTTTTCAACCATTTTCCATAGCCGGGTTACGTTTTCCCGGTTAAAGTTTTTTCCTGTCCTGCATACGCAAGCTATTGTTATTTTATTCATGCTACTTGTTTCTTCCCCGGTTGATTTGTCTCTTTATCCGTTTGGACTCTTTCTTTATTTGTATTTCACGCTCCTCAGCTGTAAGGGGCATTTCCCGCCATGCATCCCGGCAAACATCATTGCAAAACATCTGGTTCCATTGTAGAAGTTCCTCACCACAATATTTACAGAAAAACTTTTTATCCCAATTCACTGTGCCTTTCCTTCCCCTAACAAGGCTCCATAAGCCAAATCACATTCCTTTGGTATAAACTCAACATTCCCGCAGGATGGTGTAAAGGTAAACTCCCCAAAACTAACCACACCATCCAACTCATATAAATCCACCCGCACAAACGGGGGACTTCCTATCATTGCAACCAACTCCTCAACCACCTGAATCATTCGGGGCAGGTCTTTTGGTTTATTCTTAGGGTCACTTTCCTTATGTTCTAAAACATGTCCGCTCCCTATGAATCGGCGTCCCATAGGTAGTAAATTCCAGGTCAGGTCATAATAATTTTGTTCTGGAAAAGAATGGATAAACTCCAACTGTCCATTAAACACATAAAACTTAAATTCACTGTCCTTATCCCTTGCCCGCACATCTCCTAGGTACTTTTCAATCAATACACCAGAAGTTACTTGTTCATATTGCCTTTCAATGCCTTTTTGATAAGTTCTTTGTAACCAGAATTTCATTTCTTTACATATAGCTGGTACGTCTGCTTCAGAAAAATCCTTAACTGCAATGTTCCACCCACAACCATGAGTAGCTTTGATCATGAATTGATTAGGTAAAATCTCAAAATTAAACCAGTCAATCTTTTCCGGAGTAGTAAAATAAACATAATTAGGTGTACCAGATACCACAGACTTAACAAAGTTTTTTACTTTGAACTTATCCACATAAGTCCCATAATCAAACTCAGGGTATGGATGTGCCATGTAATATTGGATTGCTTCCCCAAAGCCCCATTTAATCATTTTTCCCCTTCCAATTCAGCTTCCTCATTTCACGCCTATGAAATACATACAACCCTGGCATCCTGAAAATCTGATAACCCTTATCTAATATCCGTTTGTTAAAATTCCAGTCAACACCCTGCACCCCTGTATTAATGGTTTTAAACTTCAAATCTTCCCAAATAGATTTCCTCACTAACATGAAAAACCCAGCTACTTTATAACTCTTCACCCGCTCTAGTTTGGCCCCATACTTTTTATAGAGTTTTTTCGCTGCTTTAATATGCTCTTCAATATCACTTGTTTGCAGCTCTATATCAGCCCTCTGAGTGGCCTCTGAAATCTTCTTCTGGAACTCCATCCCGTATAAAGGGTTTGTCACACAAGTAATTACAGCTCCCTGCTCACTGACAGTATTAATAGCCTCTAAACACATCTCATTCCAGTACGGGTTGCATAAAAACACATCTTGATCCAGCAACAATACCCAATCTGTACAAGCCGACTCCATTGCCTTGTTGTAGGCCCCTATCAAGTCACCATTCAGGCCGTACGGAATCTTGGTTTCAATGGAATCCCGACCTTCCTTTGTCCAGATACCCTGTATACCCTTTTTCCCAGCAGCTTCATTTATTTTCCGAGTACCTGCAAACTTATGATTTACGTATATGGAAGGGATCGGTTTCCAAGGAGGGTGAAACGGATGTGTTGTGTACCCCATAAGGCCGGGGAAGTCTTTCAAGATCTTAGTACTCAGCCCCCGCTCATGAATATCCATCATAGTCAAGTATTCTGGTGCTCCGTGGTGAACAAAAGAATGATATTTCTTATAATTCCGTACATTCAACAACTGGAAATAAGGATGCTGGTATTTTATTGGTTCTTCTTGCCGATGCACCTCATCCGATCCATAGTCCCGGCCATTTCTTCCAACATCAAACGACCAACCCACCCCAAAGGTATCTCTCTCCATCATTTTCAACATATCCAACACAGGGCTACGAATCATCTCAATGTCAGAATCAAACAGCAGGGCATATTTAGTTTTGATCAGCCGCAAACCTTTATCCATCCCATTACCGTGCCCAATGTTATACCCGGTTTGAATAACTTCTGTGTATTCAGATTTTAACCCCTGCACATATTCAAAACAGGGGTTATTCTTTTCTGAACCATCAATGATCAGGAGAGGCATGGTTGGATGGAATTGTCGTATAGAGTTATATGCCGTCTCAATCAGCTTTCTGGAGTTATACGTAATGGTTAAACCGGTCACCACTGATTTATCTCCATTTAGTTTTACACTGTCTTTGTTTTTGACTTGTTTTAACCCCTTCATTAATTCCTGTTTCTGATTCTTTTTAACTTTCCACTTATCCAAATGTTCCACAGTGTGGTACTTAGTAAAATCCGTATTTCGATACAGTAAAAATGGACAATAAAAATAAGCCAGGGCACTCGCCATCGGACCACCCTTCCATATCTCCCTGAAGGTTGGGTCTAACATCTTAACGGCCTCTGCAAACTTTTCTGTACTCAATACCAACACCCCGGAATGATCATTCAAGGCCACTTTTAAAACTTGATCCTGGTGTTCCTTTTTATAGTTTAACCAACCCGGCACCACCCGTAAATCCACCTTATCCCATTTACCTTTGTCATGCTCAATCCGGTTTGGAAGGAATACTTCATTTATGTTTGCTGTCTTGTCAAACTCTATGATGTTTTGCAGTACATCCTGGCCCAGCAGAATGTCATCCTCAATGTTTATAAAATAATCGTACTCCTCCACAAACCCCCGCATCCAATTCAAGGATTCATACGGCAAAAACATCGGGTTTTTCCCTGTAAAATCAACATCAATTTTAACCAGGGAGTTTCCCTCTATCCCACACACCCGCACGTCACACCCAGGAATGTTTTTCATGGCCTCTACAACCTGCTGTACTATGGCTTTCCTGCCAGGGTTGGCCTCAGTAGCCCCTCCATTGAATCCAACGATTTGTGTGGGGTTGTAATAATGGTTAATGCAGCAGAGAATCTTTTTACCCTTTACCGGACGTAAATTCCTTATAGCCCACTCCACATCGGTTCGCAGCTCCACCTGTTCACGCTTTATTATGTAATCCGGGACATCTTTGTGTAACCAGTTTTTTACTATCTCCGGGTAATGCTTCCATAACTCCCTATTCTCAGGGTCCAACCCCGTCACGGCCATTAACCCTGTGGGGCTGGAATCCAGCATGGTTATTATCAAGTCCGGGCGGTACTTTTTAAGTATTGGTATGATCTTCCATACATCCCCGGTCCAGGCTCCCGGTAAAAAATCCCTGGGAGTCTGGCCGGGATGACAGGGCAGGATATCATCCAATACCACAATAGTTTCCGGAGTACTGTTCTGTTCCACGTTCCGGAAATCCCGCACCACTTGTTCAAATTGATGTAGACCGTCAATAAATGCCAAGTTAGGCTTGCGGCCCTTCAATTTATTCTGTTTAAAAAACTCATCACTTGTAATGTTGTGTATTTCGGCCCCGTCTACGTTGCCTCCTACCCTCTTGAGTAAGTCTTTCCTAGGGTCAATCCCTATAACCTTCCTTTGGGCCAGTCTAAGGCTCACCCCACTGTCCACCCCTATTTCCAAGTATAATGCCGGGTTGAAAATCTGATGAAACAAAGGTAATGCGGCTGTTTTCCGCATTATGCCACGGGCTATATCCTTTGGATCGGGCTTTACCTTGGATTTTGTTACTACGAGCTTCCCTACCACGGGTTTTTCCACAGTGGCCATTGACTTATCCTGCTCCAATTTCACCCCTTCCCAATCTGGGAACAACTCTGCAATAGGAACCTTGGGGAAACACTCAATAGCACTTTCCGGGGAGGCATTAATGATCTCAATACCAAGTTTTTTGGCATCCTTGGCTATCTCCAGAAAGCCTGGCAAGTGTCGAACAAAAGGAGACCGAACCCGTTTCTTTGCAGCCGGGTTTCCATGTGCCCCAAACCAATGTGTTACCCCTTTGGGGCCATCCTTCATGTCAAAGCCCAACAGGATGATCTTCTGAACCCCTAAATGGTAAGCCAAACTAATTGCAGCCGCCCCACTGTTTTTATTCCATGCCACCTTACCTTTTGTGGTGGTTATCCCGGTTCGTTTTGCAACATCCTTTTCCATAAACCGTATCTGCTCCGGGTCACGTGGAGAACGGTTTCCAAACCGTGGGCAACAACTTACTTTTAACCCTGGGAACTGGGCAAGCTCCTCCCGTTGGGCCACATACCAGTTACAGTCCCCAAAAAACATAATGTCTATCCAGGGGCCTATCTGATATGATTTATTAATTCCAATGACGTGTTTATCATGCAGCGGTTCAAGGTACGGGCTGAGTTCTGCAGGGTCAGCCACCTTGTTTTCCAGCTTTTTAAGTAATGCTTCAGGTACACCAAACTGCCGGGACACACTCCAGCCCCCACCCAGTATGTAGCAAGTACCTTCATTCCACATTTTTGGAGCAGTCCACATTAGCCACACAAACCTTTCAAAAGTTCTTTTGCGGAGTCTTCACGAAGGGCTTTTTCGTTCATTGGTTTCTTGGTTTCCAAGTTCACCACGTCATACCAGCTACCGCCTCGGCTTTGTATCTCATATTTTGTAATTGTAACCGGCCCAAGATCGTCAAAGCCGGGGTTTAACGTCTTACCCTTGCCAGGGGTAGGCTTCTGCTTCTTTACGGGCACAGGGGGCACCACAGCCCCTTCAGGTAGCTTTCTAGGTGCCTTGGAGTCAAACGGTTTAATGGTATCCCGGAATGCTTTTGGGATCTCTCTAGGGTCGGCCCGAAAAGACGTTCCCCTGAGATGTGTAACTTTATTACGGTCTGTAAATGGGCCTCCAGTAACAACCCATAACGGCTTTGTATTTTGATTACGTTGCATCTTTCTTTCCCCTTTAAGGAAAAGGGCCGACCTTGATTAGTAGGCCCATGTGTTTATTTAATCTAAGTACTCAGCAGGAGCACAATGTACTAAACCACTCTGGTTGGACTTGTCAGCCCTGACCTGGGGAACCTGGATTGTCATAACTTTGAAATTATGAATGAGTCCGGCTTCCTTGGTCCACTGTACATTTTGCACACCCATGCCATTGATCCAACGTACTACGTCTGAAGTCATTTCAACCAAAAGGACATTATCCTCCGGCAGAGTATCAATAACTTTAACCTCACTGATATTGTTGACCTTTAACAGCCGTTCACGGATTGTTCCATCACCTTTAACATCGCTAAAGTCATAATCCATTTTGGTTTCATATCCCACTGGAATATAAAGCACCCAGGGACCATAGTGATGAGCCGCAATACTGGCCGCTTTCAGGCTGATAACTTCTGTGAGGATCTCAAGCCCTGTTTTACCAGCAGCATCCCACACTTCTGTCATAGTAATCTGATTACGATCCGGAGCGTTTACATAAGAGTAAATTGTGCCGGAACCATAGGCATACGTAGTATTGGTGAACAACATCTCTTCCAGTTTCAGGGCAACCGCACGGGAAGCCCTTTCCGCCATGGAGGTGTCAAGCGACTGCCCCAACTTACGACTAACCTGGAGAACTCTATCGTTCATTTCGTAGTCAACATGGCAAATCGGCAGGGGTAACGAATGGGTTCCGAAGTCCACTCGGTTACTCTGTCCTCTGACAATTCCATCCATACTCAAACCAGCCGTCAGGTCACCGTCAACATCCTGATACTGGAACACGGTTGTTCCCATACCATTTCCGATGTTGTAGGTCAGTCCTTTGCTCTTTAAATCCTGCACGCCACCGAGCCGGGATTCAGCTGTCTTTAGAACAACCTCATCCAGTGTCTTCCACTCATCCTGGCGTAGTAAGGCATTAGTTGTGATAGGCACGTTTTCGTAACTTGCCTCATCGTTTGGATCACCACTCTTGTAAATTGTAATAAACGAACGCCCGGTCTGGGGATTCATAAAGGGCTTATACAGCCCGGCATCAACGCAACCTTCGGTTACGATCTGCCTGGCAAAATCACCAACACCCTGGCCATTCGCTTGGATTACATCAATTTGAACATTCATATTTTATAGCTCCTTTATACTATTCTTACTTTGATGCGTTTATTAAAGCCAAGGGCTCCCGAACTCTCAGCACAACTGGAATCATTTAGATTCAGTGCTTCAAGGGCCACCGCTACAATCTGATTTGTGTAAACCGTCACGTCACCATCAGAATCTGGTGTGACGCCTGGTGTGTGTTCCTGAAGATACCCGGCACCATTACTCTCCAAGGCAGTTCCTATAGCCACATTCTCGGTATCAGCTAGAATCATATAGGCTTCATCACCTCGCTGGGGTATCCACACCTGTACGGGATCGGCTGCCTCATAGGCTGTATCAATTCCCTGGCCTTCCAGTTCGTTCTCAAATGCAACCATTGTCGGCAACACATTCCCACCAGCAGTGATATGTGGTAATACAAAATCACCAGCCATGATTTCAAGCAACATGCCGGGGATAATGGCATAAGTAGCTTGTAAAAGTGTTGCATGCACTTTCTCCAACATAATACTTGAATAACTTTTCAGCTTTATTGTATTTTGTGCCATTGTTTATTTACCTCCTTTTTCTTCTTTACGAACAATATGGGGAGGTAACATTTTTTCCTGTTTTCCACCCATGTCCGTACTGTTATTCCCAAGGCCGCTGAAATCATGCTTAACCGGTATTAGGCTGGCAATCTTTTTCAGATCCTCTGTTGATTTTTCTTTTAACTCCTCCTCAGTAAACACTTTGGAATGAGTCGTAATAACCGCCACCAATTTGCCACGGGCCTCTTCATGTAGGGCCAGACCACTGGAAAACTGGTCAGCCATTTCAGCAGGCATAAGCCCCAAAAACTGTTCTTTAGTTTTGAACTGTTCCTTGAGCACTGCAATGGCTTCTTCCTTACCAAAAACTGCCGGGGTTTCTTTCTTTTCTGCTTCCTTTTTTTCAGATTCCTTTTTCTCAGGTTCCTTTGCTTTCTTTTCCGGTGGTTTTGGCTCCAGTTTCACTCGCTGGTCATCGGTCAGGGCAGTAAGCCATTCCCGATCTTCCTCGGTAAAAGCTGTTGCCTCATTGGTAATTAATTCGTCTACCTTCATCTTTGAACCTCCATCTGTTTCCTTTTGATTGGCTACTAATGCCGGGTAAGTTACCTTTCTAAGTACCTCCTCGGCAGCAGCCTCAAGATTAAATACTCCGTCCTTGAAAGTGTATGGTTGTTTAAAGAATTTGCCACCGTTGGGATCATCCATCCGGTACACAAAAAACTTGTCAAACATTTCTTCCAGGTAGAAGTAAGTAGTAGTCGTATCCATAGAGTTCAAATGCGTCTGAACCTTCTGCATGGCTTCACGGTATCCCGCTTTTGCCATAGTGGCAATCCAGCCCTCCGCAATCAACTCCCGGACCTTCTCTACATCGTCCTTGTTTGGCCCGGTAAAGGGCTGTTTAGTTCGCTTCACATTCTCACCTCCGTCTTCGTTTGCTCTAACTCCGCAACCATCCTTCCAACTGCAGGCCCCTTCCCCTCCGGGCAAAAGAGCAAGATGGTCTGGCCGAATGGCAGTGGCCACGGCTGTATATTCTTCCCCATTCCAAGTTCCTTTTACAATTTCATCTTCACTAAAACTCCCTGTACTAACATCCATTGCAACCCCGCCCAACAAATGGCCCAAGGCCAGGGGGCTCACCTGGGAAGCTTTCTCTTTGTCAACCCAAATCTCTCCCCGGAGTTTTCCATCTATAAAGTGAGCGTTAAAAACCTGCCCCACGCTTTGCCGCTCTATAATACTGGGGTCATTGCAACTCACATACTGTCCATCCTCCTCCGGGTGGAACACCGGCACAGGCCGTCCATTCCAGGCCGAAGCAAACCGGCTTAATTCCTCAGCTGAGTAGTACACCGCCCCATTACTACCCGTATGCACCCCCTCAACCATCAATATCACAGGGGCCACAATATGGGTCTTGCCCTGGTACTGCTCTTCCCGGAGTACGTAGTTGGTCATGCAGGTGACAAAGTTTTTTATGGTCATTTTGTTTCCTTTGACTTTTCCTTCCCTTTTGGGGCAGTAATTATCATATGGTCCCAAGGCCGGGGCTGGGGCTTTCCTCGGGTTGTTGTATTCTCTGTGAATCGTTTTATAAATCTCTCAAATTTGATACGGTTCATTCTATCACCTCTTCCAAGTCTATGAACTGAACTGTGGAGGACGTATTCTTCAACTCACCCTGCACATAGTGTTCCATCATTTTTTCCTTGCTAGTCCCTACCACTTTGAACTTCCTTCCCCTTTGAACCAAGAACTCATTTATGCCAGTAGATTCGTGGATCTCAGCCACCGATATATTAGTGCCTTTTCCATTCATAACTCTCAATATCACGCTGCGCTTGCTCCCCGCATCGGTAAAGAATGTGGCGTTCACCGCTTCATCTGTAAAGGAGGCTACACTTTTAAACTCTATTTCAGATCCTATTGTTTTAAACTGTGTTAGGACCTCATCCGGAAGCTCATGAAGGCCCCGATACAAAGGCAATTCGGAGTCTGGTATTTTCTTTATAGCATCATCCAAAAACTGGGATATTTCTTTATATTCTTCTACAAATACCTTTGAAGGGTGTTCTTGGGCAAACTTAATGGGGTCCAATTGAAGGGATCTAACGTCATCACAAACCTCGGAGGAACTCCATTCTTCAATTGCCCATTCCTCCTGTTCATTCAATACCTTTTTAACCTCTCCTGGGGATACTACCCTTTTTGATTTTGTAGGAGCCTTTTTTACTGTTTCCTGTACCGGGGCTTTCCTTACCCGTTTTTTCTTCTTATCCGTAATGTCAACCGGGATTGTGCTGCAACGACAATTTGGGTGTACCGGGATCATGCCCTCAATCTTTTTCAAGGTGTAGGGGTTCCCAAGCTCCTTTGACAAACACTCATCACAAACATCGTAACCAGCCGTTACCAGTTCGGCTTGCACATTAACCCCCTCCACACCGTAATTCTTATATTCCTGAATGGTAGCCACATGATGTGCCCGGATGGTTTCTGTGCGGGCAATCATTCTAGCTCTCACCAAACCATCCTTACCCCGAATCACTTGGTTTATACCAGCTGCCATTGTCATTGGATTCAACCCATCGGCCAACCCCTGAGCCAGCACCCGGCTTATGCCCTGGTCCATGTGGGCTGTGACACCCTTTAATTCATTGTAGGTTCGGCTATATGCCAGCCCCGCCCGGTCAGCATGCACTGTTCCGTTCATAACAGCCTGTATACCACCTTCCAGCTCTATGTCTCCAACAGGGTATCCGGCCTTATGCAGTTTAACCCGTGAGCTTTGTATTCCTTTTTGGTAACAACTCTGAATATAAGCATTTGTCCAAGGCTCCCTATACCCTTGACCCACCTGCTGGGCATAACTAATATCCAGTATACCTTCCTGCTCCTGGGTCTTCAGCCAATCCATGAACCCGTCAACCTTGTCACTACTGAGCCCAAAACCAAATGCCTTTGGCCCAGGAGTTGCGTGTCCCCCGGCAAGCAACACCAGATTAGGCCGTAAATCAAAACAATCCTCTACAACAATGGCCTGCCGTATGGCCCCCGTTAGCCGGATAAAGCGTTTGTTCATCTGACTCACAAAAGCCTTGCGGATTACGGTGGTATGAGTCGGATCAAAACTCCGCCGGGGCTTCTGGCTTGCTAAAATGGATTTACGGGCTAATAATGTCATAATATTTCAGTGTATTACCCCTTCTTTTAACATTCTACGATTCCACCTTCTGTTAAATCGTTTATCAATATTAGATGGAACTCTTGGGTGTTTTAGGTTTCTTAAATCATGTACCCCGTCACAAGTCGCCTCCATCCATCGTATAAACGTACATTTTGATTTATGCCTGTCTCCAATCATTACTGAATCACCCCTCCCCCTGCTGGTGGTGAGCCTTCACCCGGTATTGGTAGACCACCTGTTTCAAGTGCAACCCTGGCAATTTCCGCATCAATTAGTTTTTGGTCCTCTTCAGCCTTCTTGGCCTCCTCCTCCATATAGTCTTCCAGTTGCTCCATAATATCCTCAACCGCCCCTTCGTCCAGACCCAGGAAAGCCTCCAGAAACGCCTCCGGTGGTACAACAGCATCACAACCTCCTTGAACATATTTGCTCAGGCTTTCAGTTCGTGTTTTGCCTACCTCCGCTTTCTGGGCATCGCTGGGAGCGTATAAATCCTGCCACATAACCTCCCAATCCTCCACGGTGGGCAACACCCCATACTCTATCAGGCGTTCCACAAACGGGCGTACAATCACCGGCTCGGCATACTCCTCCCGGCGGGCATCAATCAAGTCAAACCAATTATTCCTATCTTCACTACTGGCCAACTCACCCCGTTCACTCCCGGTGAGGATTCTTTGGGGTATGCCAGTTTCCGCACTGATCATTTGGATTTGTATGTCCACACTGGGCTTAGGATCTTCTACTTTCTGGGCCAGGGCCTCAAATTCCACACCCTCATTAATAAGGATTCTTCGTAAGTTATGTTCATACTCATCAATCTGATCCTGTAGGTCATCCTGCATGTCCTGACTCATGGTGAACTCCGGGTCCATTTTACCCTGGAAGCCTGGCCGGGCATTCCGCCAGAACATTTCTGCGGAGCCTCCAATAATCTTCTCTAAATCCATCAGCCGGTTGTATACCGCTTTCAGCCGGGGGGTGCCATGCACTTCACTTTCCATTAGTCCATCTGCCACATGAATACAGCGGCTCCAATGGGCCTTAATAATTGTGGTGTTCTGGCTGCCCGGCTCCGTCATGCTGAGTTCGTACTGCTCAGGCTTACCGTAACGTGGGGAGCTGGTGTCTTTATCCCAATCCTTTATGGTGGCATGATCCTGGCGAAAGGGCTTCACATATAACAACTCCCGTTTTCCGCCATTCACTGGGTTGGGCCAATCCTCTGCCCGTTTGATGTCATCAAACCCCAACAGCATAACCCCGTACTCACCAATACCAGCCATCTTATCAAGGCGTGCAAAGGCACTCCCCAATTTGAGGTCATCAACCAGGGTCTTCCACAATTTTTCTAGTTCGGTTTCATCCCCTTTTTGTTCACTCAGCAACACACCACCCCGCCACGTTGCCCCAACAGGCCGGTTGATAATGGCTTTGGCTATGTCCATGCGTTCATACTTGGCCAGGTACATATCAAACGTAATATCGGTTTCATAGCCCAGGGCCTCATACAAATCCCGGTCGGTGCCGTATTGATAGCCCAGGTCGGCTGCATACTTACTACGCTGCAACACCACACTTAGGGCTTTGAGCTGTTTGTTACTAATTTCCATGTGTTTTACCTTTTCCCCGTTTTCAATAAACTTCTAACTGTACGTTTGGCCGTGAGCTTGCTAAAAGCCCCACTTGAGCCATCCACTTGATCCTTGTCGGTGCCAAATGGGAAGAACCTGTGCTCTTCCTTAAACAAATGATTCCATTCCCCCTGCATCAAACTCACGTTACCCTCATTCACTTGCACACTCCAAGGGTCGGCACGGAATATCTTGTTTCCCACAGGCCGGTCAGCATGGGCACTAAACCCTGCCAGGTTCTTTGTGGTTGCCCTGGCACTGTCTTTCCCCCCGCTGCCGGGCTCTTGTTCGTGGTAAACCATCACTCGAACATCATCGGCTTCAGCTGTATCCTTTATAACGGCCTCCCGGATTTCACTGCTCCACTGGCCCCGGCGTACATCACTGATAAGGTACCGCCCGTTTACAAACCTGTGCATGAGCACCCCCACAGTCCAACTCCCGGCATCATCCGTTCCGGCCTTATCCCAATACCGCACTGAGGCCGTAATGTTTGTATAGCCAGGGAAAACAATCATCATGTTGAACCGTTCCACCTTGAACATGCCACCACCAGGCGGAACCGGGTTCTGCCCAATCTGCCCTGCATAACCGTATTGCCCCAAAGCGGTTTTCAACTCACCCAACACACTCCAGGGCATCCGAATGGGGTCAAGCAGTCCATCAACATACTCTTTTTTCAGCTCCGGTGGGTTCAGGTACTCCCCATACTCCCGGATCTCCCCTGGTAGGCAAATGTGCTTAAGATTGGTGCGTTGTTTGGCAAGCTCGCTACCGGTGGGGTCTTTTTGGTTGAGCCGCTGCATGATGGTGATCGTCGGAGTGATCTTTTTGTCAACCTTTCTTGTAGGTAGAGTAGAGTCCAACCAAGTGCCAGCACCTTTTAACTCTGTTTCACTAGCCGCCTGTTTGGGGTCCAATGGGTCATCAACTAAAATAAAATGAGCATGGAACCCGGTTACTGTACCCCCTACTGAAGTGGAATACCGGTTACCACCTGGGAAGACTTCATTTCCTACGTGTTTCTCTATCTTGAAATTTCCCTTTGCATTTGTATCCCGTTTTATCTCCAGCTCCGGGAACAACTGTCCAAACTTACTGCTCTTAACAATGTCCCGGCTCTTCTCGGCTAGTTCCAGACTCAGGGCAGCTGAGTAACTCACACAAATAAACCGCATCCAGTACCAGTTGAGCCAACACCAAATGGGAAACACCACATTCACAGTAATGCTTTTTGTAGTGCCAGGGGGAATGTTTATAATAAGATCATACTCTTTTGGCTGTTTGTTTCCTACACGGCAGGCAATGGTTTCAAGCTCCTCACACAAATACGGAATATGCCAGTTCCAAACCGGGTCAGTTGCCGGGTCCATCACATGCCAAAAGGTTTTCATGGTATAGAACAAGCTCCTTCGACAACGCTCGGCCTGTATCTGATCCGGATGCTTCATGAGCTCCAGGAAAAACGGATTCACCGGCTGTGTTATATTGGTTCTGGCTCTTTTCATTTACTCCTTATTATTAGACATTTCAATCTTTATTTTTAACTTTGTTACTTTCCCAAGTCGATTATCATCAAAGTCTTTTGCTGATGTTATTATTGAAGCATTATCAAAACTCATAATCTTTGTTTTCAGTGTATTCAGAAAATAATCAATTCCTTCTTCTCTTGATTTACACGCTTTCATCTTTCTTCCCCCTTATAAAATATATTCTTCACCAACATAATCAGTTGATAATTTATTATGCCTGAACTTCCGATTGGTTACCTTCCTGCGTTCCTGTTTTGCTTTACTAGAGGCCCAATGCCGTTCAACAAAACTACTAATACACCTTTTCACATATACCCGCTTACTGTTTGTCTGCATTATCTGTACCGTCCCAATCAAATCCTGTTATAAAAGGTTCATCGTCTGGCCAGGGTGGGTCAGATACTTCAAAATCTGGACATACTCGAACTTGTACCACCTTTTTTGGAATATAATAACGTAAATAAATAGACTCAGCTTCAGCCTCTACTATACTAATCCTCTTTTCCAACTCTTCAATTCTCTTTAATAGTTCATTCATTTACTTACTCCTTGACGGGGGCCGGGGCGTCTAACCCTCAGCTTTGTTCCTAAGCCGTTCAACCGATCCAGATGATATCCTCTGCCCGCCACAACTCTGAACCAATCAGACGTTCATCCATCACATAACCCTTTCTTCCTGGCTCACCCGGATCTCATCCAACACGGCAAGCTGCTTGTCAGTAACCTGGCCCCAATCTACAACCATTTCGGTGTTCTCTGTTTTGATTGGCCCACCCTTGGCCCCGGTCAGCTCTGTGGTGTGCCGGTCGCTCTGCCCTAGGCTTTGCTTACCCAAGAAAATCATCATAGTCTTATCCCCATCCATTGCCTTTGCCCACTGCAACCGTCTGAGTGATGCCTTGCCCCCTATACTAAACTTTTTAAAGAACTCCAAAAAACCATCATGCCCCTCCTGGCTCAGTTTGTTGTTCAAACTCTCATAACTCATTCTTAGTATACCTGCACACTCCTCACCGGTACACTGTATATGGCATAGGTCTTTGAGGATTTCATAATCTACTTCCTTACGGGGTCTACCACCCAGGTTCTTCTTTAGGGCTTCACCCACCCGTGCCAGTACATTCTGTTCCTGGGGATCTATGGTTTGTTCACTATTAGGTTTTGGTTTTCTTGTCATGAGTTTGTACTTTGTTTACCTTTTTCATATTCTCTACCAATGGCTACTCCACCGCTAAAGGCTGTTAGGATAATAAAGGATAGAACTCCTACGCCCATTATCATATATTAACCTGATTCATTATTCTTCTGAGCTGATTTCTTCTGACATGTTTGTTTCGGCGACCCTTTATCTTTCCTGAATCTACAAGAGCCCAATATGCTGTCCACATATCAACACAACTCCCACAACTTATGGGATCTGTATTTACTGTGTCAAGGAGTTTTCTTTTGGTAGGTTTCATTACTTCTTATTATAACCTATTTTAGAATATAACGTTGATTTGTCCAATTAGCGGTGGGTTTTATGTTTTTAACAGGGCTTAAAACAGCCCTGACGGGGTTTTGGACTCATCCACGCCCGGTTGATCTTAAACTCTGTAAACTTTACTAACTTTTCTTTCCTCATCTTTTCTATTCCTTTTTCCTGGATCATATCAGCCAATTCAGCACATAACTCCCCACCTTGCCGAATAATTTCTACTCCCTTTGCTATTTTTTCATCCATTACTTTTTATAACCTCAATTTATCCAACTCGATTTTATTAGAAGACTCAACCGCTCCGATATATACATCCTCTTCACCCTTATCCATCACTGTAAACTCACGGTTACCAAGTGTAAGTTTTATCTTTCGATTACCCAGTACAACTTTCTTTCCGGTATCCGTTACCATGAAAATATCACCAGTTGACGGAGAGTAAAATATTTCACCCCTATATACTTTTTTATGGGATAAAGTTGTAACTATCCCACCAAGTCCTAAACATAATATGAACTTTCTTCTATCCATTACCCCACTACCTCCTTTTTAACCTTGTCAACTCTTATTTCCTGGTCATTGTAAATTGTAAACAAGTGGTCTGACTCCTCAACAATCTGGAATGACTTCACCTGAAACTTCCCCGTTGTCCACACATACACCAGGCTAAAACCAAATTACCAGTTCGGGTCCATAACGTACTCGGTGCCTTCCTTTGTCCGTAAACAGAAGTTCTCATACCCTACTAACTCCTGCCCTATTGTACTTTTATAATACGTGCCACCCCGGTGGGTATGGGCCTGGATAATGTTAACGTGCTTATCTTCAATCAGATTCTTTACCGTGTAGGCTGAGAACTTGTTTACCCTGTCAAAATGGCCTACATACAACGTGGTTCCCGGCACTCTGTAATAACTTTCTGCCTGGCCTGAGTATACCCATTTGATCTTTAACTTCTTGAGTTTTAAGGCTGATGAAAAAGCTGTTATGTTGAACCCTACCATTGCTGGCACATTCTTATGAATGTAGTTGCTCCAGCGGTGTTCATGGTTGCCTGCTATGTAAATGATTTCAGCCGTTGGATGATTCTTCCTAAGCTTCCGGAGGTAAGTGTACACCTGCTTCATTTCATTAGCCAGGCTTTGCCGGGTAAAATGAATAAACCGTCCTATTTCGTAACAATCTGCTATGTCCCCATTTAAAATAATGAAGTCAACCTTGGCCAAGCTGGCTACAGTATGTACAATTTTAAGGCACTCATTGTGCTGGAATGGAATATGATGGTCATTCATCACCAAGTAGGTTTTAACCCCAGGGTTGGTGGACAAGGGTGGGAAGGGTGCTACAGCCTCATAAAATACCGCATCCACTTTGAACTTGGGTGTAGATTTAATCTTTAATGGAATTGAACCCACATAACACCCTCTATGCTTTTGTGGTGGAGGATTGTTTTTACTGTAAACAGGTTCTCCACATACCCGGCACGGTGCTTGATATATCCATTTACGATGTGTTCTACAAAGGGGCCATCTTACCCCAACCTGAGCCTCTTCACCACATATTACACACTTCAAATGTTACCTCTTTTCAGTTATGTTAATCTTACCCTCTATCGTCTTCCACAAATCCGGCTTAAAAGACGCCTTAACTGTAAACTTTTTTGCATCTCTTTCTCTTTGTCTTTTATCTATTTTTCTGGCCCACTGTTCTGCAATCCTTTCTGCAACCACAGACCGGTGGGTTTTAAGTGTCCCATCTTCAGTCATTTTATGTATATAATAATAACTATTTTGAACCCTCTTTCTAGCCCGGCCCGTAGCAATCTGAATACCACGCTCCCGATCAAACCGATCCTGCACCGTGCAAACACTCACCCCAATTCCATCCATGCGCGGAAGGGCCCTAACAAAAGCCACAGTGACAGCCCTGGCATGTTGAAAAGCATATTTACCTGCCGTACTGTGAAACTCCATCACAAGGTACGTATAGTTATCATCTGTTAATGTTCTAATCCCTGACGCTTCCCCTAAATCTATTAACATTTCCCCTTCTCCTTGTTATATTCCTCTTCCGTCATCATTTTAAGCCCACCAAAAACACGCATTGGTATATTTGCCTCATCCCTAAAATCCTCTAAATTCCCATCATGATCCATTGGTAATCCCCTACGACTTATCATGTGGTTCCTCCATCGTTCTAAATATACCAATAATTCAGCCCGGCAACTCTTACAAATCCGTAGGTAATATCCCCGATTTTTAAACTCTTCTACCCTACTTAAATCTAATACTTCCGGTACAGCTTCCTTAATATTATACCAACAATTAATAAAAAGACTTTTTTTATCCTCCCCATGAGCCCCACACAACATACAAAGATCCTCATCATGTATTTTAAACAACCGGGCACCTTCTTCTATTTGTTCATCTATCTTTTTACAATAATCATCAAAATTAGTCATTCCACCACCTCCACTTGACTCACCCCATTTTGTAGGGTTACTTCAAACACCCGGTCTGCCCCAGCCACAATGTCTTCCCTGGGAGCCCGTTCATCACTAATCATTATGACCTGCACCCCCAACCCAACGGCAATCTCCTGTACCATCTGTATGGCCCGCCGGTTACTTTCCTCCCCCTTCAAGTGCTTAAACGGTTCATCCAACAACAACACCGGGGCTGTATCCCGGCCCATACTCCAACAGGCCACCCGCAAAGCAAATGCAGCCACATCAACAGCCCCATAACCACTACTGGCCAGGGGGTCAAACTCCTGGTCGTCCCGGCTGAACAACAGGTCACATTCAGTCTTCCCCCGGCGTTCCTCAAACCGGGCAACCAACCCATAGGGTTCATCAAACACGGTTTCCTGTGCAGCTGTCACCACACTGGAAATCTGGTACTCCAACTGCTGCTGAGTTTGCAGGGCCACAGCACGAACTATATTCCTGGCCCGTTCTGCTATTTTCTCCTGCCGGGTGTGGTAGGCTTTTTCTTTGGTTTGTTCCTTGAACTGCCGGGTTAGTTGTTCTTTCTCCCCGGAAAGCCGTTCAAAACGATTTCGTAAGTTAGTTAACATTACTTTACCCCTAAAACTTCCTCACCTTTTTAATTATCGGCTTCTCACAATAAATACTCAATTCAGTAGCAACCTCGACCGCTTTCTCCACATCATGTCCCAGGTAAAGGGCAGTATTGGCATAATCCATTCCAGCCCCGATTGCCGTATGGGTTAAAACCTCACATACGTTCCAATAATTAAACTGAAATACCTTCACTTTCATACCGATAATGAATGAGTTTTTTATAGAGTTATGATCATCATCCGTTTTCTTTTTCATCCAGTTTACAAACTCATCCATGAAATTAAGAATAGATTCACCATCTTCCTGAATCGGTCTATGGTTTTTGACAAACATCCGCATCATTTCTATTTCTGATGATAACCCGGATGATCCTATGATTAAATCATTACACTCAATCAATTTAACCATATCAAGATTCTTGCCTTTATCCTGTGACCAACCCCAAACAACAATCGAATCAGATGCCATCTCATATCTATCTGCGTAAATCTTACATGCAACTACACTCATTTAAACAAATCCCCCTTTGCACCAGCCCGCTTGATTAAAGTATCAACAACCTTCTTAAACTGCTCCAGTTGCCATTCTGCTACTTTCCTTTTAGCTTCTTCACCACTATACAGTTTCCCATTGATTATTATATTTCCCAGCAAACAACCAAACCTGGGCATATCATCCATCAAGCAAATCCCCCCTCTACAATCATCTTTTTCACCTTTTCCATACTTACTGAAAAATATATAATCTCTCCGTTTTCCTCATCCTTAACCTCTATTGCAATACTATCACTATATTTCTTGATATACATTTTTAAATCAATTCTTTTTACTTCCTGCGGAACATATGCAGTATCTTTAACTTCCATCCCCCACCTCCTCCAACATATCACTTATCTGTTCACCCACCTCCTGGATGGCCTTGGTGCTGGCTGCATGGGCTTTGTTTAGCTTGTCTAGGGCTTTTTCAGCCTCCCCCACAGTCTTGTACCCCTTTGCCTTCAAACGGGCCTGGGCAGCCTTTAAAGCCCCCTGGTTTTCTGCTACTTCCTGTTCGGCTTTGGTTAGCTTTGCTTTTAAGTTCATTAATTCTTGATCTGTCATGCGTTACTCCTATGCCGGTATGTTGTACTCCGGCTCTTTTACTCCCCTATAATTTAACTTCCCCATTGCTTTTAATCTAGCAATACATATATCTGGGTTTTGTTCCACCCAATCTAACAAACACCACTGATAATCTTCATCTAAAGCCTCCATCACATCAACCAGTAAAACAGAACAACCATTCAAACCTACCCTATCCCTAAAATCATTTGGGTCTATATATTTATATACCATCATTCACCTCCTGGATACATTGCCCAAACAAACTCCTCAACCACTTTGGACGTTTTGTTATCCTTAAAATACGCTTCCAGATTAGCCTGAAAGGATAGGCTCAACACACCTTCCTGCTTTAAACGACTTATAAATGCCTCATAGCGGCGTTCTTTTGCCTCCCCCTGTACCAAGTGCTCCCTGGTTAAAACATCCTGCTCACAGGGCAAATACACCGCTTTAACCGTATTATCTGGATACCACAGGTACACCCTGGGCCTGTGTTCCCCCTGATCTGCGTTTTGCCGGGTCAGGCTTCCGGGATTCACTAATATCCTGCCATCCTTTTCCACTACAAAAGCCTGGTGATTGTGCCCTGTTAAGAGAAGGTCTGGCCCGGTCTTATTTAATAATGTGGATGCCTCCGGGTCTGTACAACCCGGCCAAGGGGTTTTCCCTTTGTAAGTCATTATGTGCCACACCTGAATACTTAAATTAGGAGCCCCTACCCTACAGGTAGGAAGGTTAACAGGATCTTGTCCCCAATGGATTTCAGGCATCACCCATACTTTACCCGCCTCCTTCAGGGTATCAACCCCACAACGGTCTGCCAGTTCCAGGCTATGCTGAGGCAGGTCATGATTCCCGTAAATAGTCCAGAACTGCTCAGGCAAATATCGCAAGGCATAACTAATCAACCAGGGGGAAGGTTTCCAGTGGTCAAACAAATCCCCGGAATGAATCACTGGGCAACCATGTTCCTTTTGCAGTGCCTGAACAAACTCCAGCTTACGGGTTTGTGCTGCCAGGAAGTCATCCGTCCTGGCCCTGGGTATTGTTTCCCTTAAATGCCAATCACCAGTAAGAATGGCCAAGGGGTGGGGCTGATTAGTTCTTTTCATTATCTACTCCTATTTGTCAGTATTAACACAAGCCCGATGATAAACACCCGGCGATATGATCCCAGTTATTTCTTTAACAAACTTTTTTGGCACTTCTGTTGTAAGGATGGCCGTTTCACCTGTTTTCAAATCTGTCCAGGAGAACTCAGCAAACCCGTCCGAATAACAAACCGCTGAAACCTCAACCGTAGCAATCTTATCTAACATTATACTTTCCTTCCTTCCAAACCAGCCCTGGTAAGCCAGCTTTTCAACATTCTTCGTGCCTCAACTTTAGCTTCTTCAATGGTATACCCGTCAGAGTGGGCTTCAAAATCATCCACTTCCCAGGCCACCGGGAACTCAGGCGTAAGATCAAAGGTTTCACTTCTCCCGTGTCCTCTTGTTATTATAAAGAACTGAACCTTCCCCACAAAGCCCATCACATGACCCTCACCATCTATATTTGTAGCCTCAAACCATTTAAGCCTTACCATTACTTCACCTTTCCAAGCATCGTTATCACATCATTAAGTTTATCCACTATATCATCCAACTCAGCAATCAAATCCACAATGTTTAAAGTGGGTGACTCTGGCATATCCGGCTCTGTAATATCCTCCCAGTCTTCGGGCATAGTGTCCAGTAATGATTCCAGTTGTGCTTCACTTCCATCAAACTTGTTCTGCGGAGCTGTAGGATAATTACTGTAATCCATAAAGTATCCAGCATCCTTTAACCATTTATATTCTATTTCAGTCACTATTATTTCGCCATCGTTACATAAAACCTGCATCTTTTTTCTCCTTTTCAAAGCGTCTTTTATACGCTGCATTAAACCACAAAGATTTAGTTTAACCTTCGTGGGCTGGATGTCTATCCTAGCCCAC
>Ga0075122_10000751_pt1 | contig 24398 bp, 22 predicted proteins | sample AntAceMetag02UKB_FD_69790 | JGI IMG/M metagenome (GOLD analysis project Ga0075122, IMG submission 69790) | Saline lake microbial communities from Ace Lake, Antarctica - Antarctic Ace Lake Metagenome 02UKB | ecosystem: Environmental > Aquatic > Non-marine Saline and Alkaline > Saline | place...
AACCACGTCGCATTACCAAAATAGAATAATGCTGCCAAAATCATTATCATTCTCACTAGATAGATCTTTATCCAAAAAACTTTTAACCGTTGAAATACGTAATATGAGCTAGTTGCAATCATCAGAATTAATACAGGTAAAGTAGCTCTCACATATATATGACCTGGTTGAATATTAAATCCGAAAAAAAACTGAAGATTTTCAACGAGTAGAGTTACCCCAAATAAAGATGTAGAAATGACTCTGAATGCACTATTGGGAGAAAAAATAATACAAAACAGGGCAAAAATAATTAATCCGATATTTGCCACAAATGGTTTACTTCCTCCAAAATCCCCCGCAATTCTACTTATCCAAGGTAAAGAATCTTGTGAAAAAACTAAATGCAATGTTGACCAGGCTGATGGTATCGATATTATAAATCCAATAACCGCTATCAAAAGAATAGAAAGATTTTCACTATGGTTTACTTTTCTTCTGAAGACACTCTTACAATTAATTAGGATTAGAGCCCCAATTAGTATTCCAATTACGGCCAAAGAAAAAAATAGATACAAATAAAACTGGAGTCCTACGAGTATGCCACAAATGATAATAGTCCGTCTGTTAATTTCACTTTCCTGTAACATCTTGTAAAAGTGATATATAAATAGAAGGAAAAATGAATAACTTGCTCCTAGTGTGTGTATTCGATAAAACGAGTTAAGATTAGTTTCGGCATTACCTGTTTCTTTAATAATATCCTTTATAATCTCCGGGAAGTGAATTAGAAATAGAGGGTCGATGCGCTCTAGTCTGAGAAAATGATAACCAAATATCATAATCAAAGATGCTGATACTGATATGAAAATATCACTCGTCCAATAGTAAACCAAGTAAAACCCTACGAGGAAAGAAAGGCCAACAAATACTCCAAGTATGTAATAGGGAGAATCAACCGAATTGCTAGCTTGAATCACTAGTCCATATAAAACGGATGGAATAAGCTCTTGTAGTACATTTGGAAACCAATCATTTTTATGATCATTAGTCGTTAACTTGCCAGTGAGCGTGTGGTGCCGAGCAATCTGAAAGGCAGGATAAAGTTTTACTATATCATCAAATCTTGTCCAGTGATGGTTTAAATGATTGGGTGTATACAATATGTTCTGATCACTACTAATTTGCATCCTTTTAATCATAATATGCGGCAATGTCACATTCACAGCCACCAAAATGAAAATAGAGCTAAGGATAATCTTTAGACGCAAAGTACTAATCACTAAAATTAACCTGTTTTTATCGACATCTAGTTTCAGGACACAAGATCATTCCAAAAGGCCCTACTATGTAAACATCATCCAAAATAATTTCCTTGATATGCCATTCTTATCACCAGTTTTTCAAATTTGAAAATTGAGTCCCCTCCGAAAAGTCGGAGAAAAAGTTAGTAAAACGATAAATTATTACTTGCAATAACAGCTGAATAAGATATAATTATCTCATATATTACACGATGTAAAACTAGATAATTATTCGGATGCCAAAAAATGTTCAAACAATCTTCAACAAACAACCAATTGGACCTGTTCGGTAGCTTTGACATGAATCTCGACAAAGGCCGGACTAAAGCCATGAATGATCCAAGTGCTTGGTACAATCAGTTTTTTGAACATGTAACTGACCAAATTAGGGAAAGTGGTTTCTCCGTCCTCTACAACGAACAATTCGGTCGCTCAAATGCACCCATCCGCATCCTTTTGGCCATGATGGCGTTGAAAGAAGGATTTAGCTGGAGCGATGAACAGTTATATGAGCAGGTGAACTTCAACCTGTTAGTCATGAAAGCCCTTGGCTTTGTGAAACTAAGCGATAAGGCTCCCGTCGCCTCTACATACTACCTGTTCAAACAACTGGTATATCAATATCAGGTTGAACATGGCCGGGATCTGGTCAAAGAAGCCTTCCAACAGTTGACTGATGCCCAATCATCCATTTTCGACGTCACTGGCGACAAAGTGAGAATGGACAGTAAACTCATTGGTTCCAATATCGCCAAATGCTCCCGTCTGCAACTCGTTATATCCTGTCTTCAGGTATTCTGGAAATCACTCTCTGAAGCACAGCAAAAGCAACTGGGGGGAACAACATCGCCGTGAAATAGACCGACTATGTGAAAAAAAGCCCACTCAAATTGTCTACACAATGACAAATGAAGACAAAGCCCAAATGCTGGTTGACCTTGGTACCCTGCTGATGCGCCTTCAACAACTTTATGATGATTCAGATAGCCCTCAGTATTTCCTGATCGAACGACTCCTGCATGAGCAGTATAAAGTGAAACACAAAAAGGTAACCCTGAAACCGGTTAAAGAAATTGCAACGGACTCTATCCAATCTCCCCATGATGTGGATGCAGCCTATCGTAAAAAAAAAGACCAGACTGTTAGAGGGTACAGTGTAAATATCACGGAGACCTGCAATCCCCTGGGACCCAATTTGGTCCCCGATGTTCAACTGGAAAAAGCAAACCAGGCCGATAAAGATTTTACACAGCCAGCTCTCAATGACACCCGTAAGGTTGTCAGCGAAATCAAAGAGGCCTACATGGATGGTGCTTACCAGGCCCAGAATAATCGTGAATATGCCGAATCAGAAGATATCAAGCTCTATTTCACCGGTATACAGGGGCCCAAAGGCAACTTCGAGTTTATCAAGTCGGAAGTTGGGTTAAGCGTTTTCGATAAACAAACCGGCCAAACCGTTAAAGCGACCGAGTATAAACCCGGCAGTTACAAAATACGATTACCAACTGGCAAATGGCGTTATATCAAAGCCGATGAAATTGAGTGCTATGAACGCCGCAAAGCTATAGAAAACTTACCAAAATCAATCAAAAATCGTCGTAACAGTGTAGAGGGGACGATTTTTCAACTGAGCTACCACACACGAAAAGATAAAACCCGCTACCGCGGGCAATATCGAAATAAAATGTGGGCGATTTGCCGATGTATGTGGATCAATCTAATCCGTATCCGTAACTATATGAGAGATCTGTTGAGCTCCACACTGGCAGCTGATGCATACGCCTGAATATCGAACCAAAAAAGGCATGACGTTATCAAAAACAACCAATATCAAACAGAATACCGTTATTGGCAATAAGTGAATGGATGAACGATGATACTTGACCCTTACTTTTAAAATTTTGCCAATCTGACAGGTCAGAAATAAGCTGACCATATCAACTAAAACTTAATACATCCCTCGTGAAAAAACTATTTCTCGGAGGGGACTCAAAATTGTTTTGGGATACATATCAACAATCAGTTATAGACTTAGCAAAACTCTAAGAAGGATGGTATCCCATGAAATCGTAATAACCCCTGGGTCTTTCCGGTATTGCCAACTAATTTGGTTTGCAATAACTCTTCTCACTTCCACAGGTAGCAAATCTTACAACTTGAATAATCTTGTTCGTAAACTCAATTATAATTTGCCATCTTATTATAGTACTCCATATTTTCCATTTGTTCTTGAATCGTACAAAATGGGTTTATATTACCTTCCAAAAAGCTTTTCACTTGCAAATATAAACCGGGTTTATATTCCTTATCTAATCTATCATCAATATCTACAAAGCTAATAGCAAGAGAACCTACTTCTTGAATCTGAAGTTTTTCCATTGGGCAAAAAATCAGGCGATGATATTGAGTCAGAATTTCAACAGTCCAGCGTCCAGGCGCCTGCCAATTTGCCTGGTATGAAAAAAGAGCATTTTTTTTGCTGATGCCGCTACCTGAAAAAATGGATGCCGATGGATGCCAGTCTAATCCGCCTGAAGTGTGGCAATGGATTTCTTGAGGAAATCCACCCAGAAAAAACGCTAAATCCGCAACATGTGTGGAATTCGCTAAAAACCAGGCTTCTTTAACTCCTTTTCCTTTTTTCAATGGACCTATTTTGTGGCTCCATTCTGTGAATTCAAAATTAAAGGAGGCAACGCCATTGTCTTTATTGATAATTTCAATAGCCTTTTTAGTTGCTGAATAAAATCTTCGGTTATAAGCCAGATAAACTTTAGCTTCATTCTTTGCCGTCAGTTTTACTAAATCAGACAATTCCGAGCATCCAGTCCCTCCGGGTTTCTCTACCAGGATCCTTTTCACTCCATAGTTTAATAGATGGGTTGTGACAAATGCCAATTGTTCGACTCCAACACAGACAATCGCAGCTACTGGTAACTCTGGTTCTTGCTTTAAAAAGGAATCAATTCCACCTAGATTTACTTTAACATTGGTTTTTTCAGTGAATTTTTTTGCCGAATCCTCTCCTCGACCAATCACTAAGAACGATACATTTTGCCCTTTTAAGACTTGTGTATACTCTCGGGCCATTTGCCCAGATCCAACTAGCCACACTTCAGTTTTCATTCAACAAACATGATTTAAGGGGTTTATATCAGCCAAATCTTTGATGAATTTATTTAATAAAGCTCAATTTCATTCATTCTGTCACTTGAGTAAACAGATCCAAAACTATTGAATATTTAGCACTTTATTTCTGAGGTTTCAAAGAATAATGCTATTGCTTTTTACGAATGGAATAGCTAATTGGGGGTTTAGGAACGGGGATAATTTCAATGTGAACCATATTTGTCTGTTTTGGGTCTAGGGATTAACCAAGCTGTTCAACGGCCTTTTTATATTCAGCCCATTGCCCTACATCTAAATAAGATTTCTCAGAAACGGGATAGACTCCAATTTTCTTTCCACTTTTTTGGATGGTGTCAAATAAATGTGTTATATGAAAAAACTCATTGTCCGGTATAAAAGACAAGACATCAGGGTTAACAATATACATGCCGGTGTTAACCAGAAAATCATATTGTGGTTTTTCACAAATGGATTTTAAAGCTCCACCATTTTCAATTTCACAAACCCCATAAGGGACGGTATAATGCAGTATTGAAGCTACAATTGTTATGTCATAGTTCCCAACACAATGAAAATCATAAATCTTTGTATAATCTTCATCGATAATAATATCACAATTAGAAACGAAAAAGGGAGAATCAAATTTTCCATCCAGAAATTTCAGTGAGCCTGCTGTGCCCAAGGGCTTTTCTTCAATTATGTACGTGAGTTTGTAATCACTTTTATTATCCTCAAAGTATGCTTTAATCATTTTGCTCTTATGATTTAACGATAAGCAAAAACTCTTCATGCCAAATCTAGCATACTTCTCCATTATTAATTCGATTATTGGTTTATCGCCTATTGGAATTAGTGGTTTGGGAAGAATTCTTGTAAACGGATCAAGACGCGTTCCCTTTCCACCAGCCATAATAACAACAGGAATATCCAATTGAGAATATTCTCGCTCACTCTCATCAAAAACATTATTCCAAAACAGAATATCAATAATTTTCCTATCGTCATTGACAATCACAACCGCTTCAATTTTCTTTTCCAATAATGTATTTTTCACTTCCTGCAATGAATAGTCTTTCTCAAAAAATATCGGATTCGTATTCATTATTGTTGATACGGGTTTTTCCAATGATACACTTCTCAAAATTGCTCTTCTAATATCTCCATCTGAAACTACGCCTGTTAACACCCCATCGCTATTTGTAACGAAAAGAGTTTTTGACGCAGCCATGTCAATCTGTTTTAACGTTTGTTTTATTGTAGTTTCGGGATCAACAATAAACTTTTTCATTTTTGATCAGTCCTTTTTTGATTTGAAAAAGCAATATATCTATTGCAACAATTTGTCCACCTTTTCTGCAATTGAAATTGCAGAAAAGTCTTCTTTACTAATTAGAATGGATAGTAATGAATCCATGCATCCCAGTCTATTTAACTATGCTTCTCCCAAAACTCATTCTGCTATCTTGCTAACGATTTAATAAATGGAGTGATCACAATTCTTATGCAAGATCTTTGTATTGAATGACGCGGTCTGCTTCAATGAATGCTGAAGCTTTTTGTCCTATAATTTTTTCTGCTATTAGTGGAGAAATTCCTGTACCGGGCCTTTTAAAGCAAATACTATCAATATCAATCAATTGACCGGGAAATATATCAACTCTGGCGACGATGCTTTTACGTGCCATTTTTTTAATTTGTAACTCTTCGTCAGAAAACTGCTTTACGGTACTTCCCATTATTTGCTCTACGACACGAATAGAACTCACTAACTCACCGATTTCATCAATAGTAGCAGACGCTTTGTGATCGGGACCTTCCGCATTTTTATCAAATGTTACATGCTTTTCAATAACATTTGCGCCAAGAGCCACGGCTGCAATTGCCGCCTCAGTGCCGACTGAATGATCAGAGTATCCTACTGGACAGGCAAACCGTCTGGATAGCTCATTAATAACCCTTAGATTGAGCTCTTCGGGGCTTGCTGGATAATTACTGACACAGTGTAGCACAGTTATATTTTTCCTAGCAGATTGATTCAAAATATTGATTGTTGTTCCAATTTCATCATAGCTGGCCATTCCGGTTGAAAGCAATATAGGTTTCGGTTGCTCAGAAATATAGTTTAATAAATCCAAGGAATTAATTTCTCCGGAAGGCACTTTGAAAAATGGCATGTCCATGTATTTATCAAGGAATATTAAACTTTCGATGTCAAAAGCTGTACAAAGATATTGAACATCGTTTTTATTGCATGTTTGTTTCAATTGAATATGTTGCTCAGCCTTCAGCTGATAACGCCTTGACATTTCGATCGGTGATTTACTCTTTTCATTAACAACTTGATAATTGGCTTTAAATGCATCAAGTGAATAAACGTTTCCAGGAACCGCTAATTGAAATTTGACAGCATCTACTCCTGTTTTACTCAATTTTTCAATCATCTCACACGCGATTTCGAGACTTCCGTTATGATTTATCCCGATTTCAGCTATTATGTATGTTTGCTTATTCTTATTATTTTTTGTCATTTCTTGATCTCGCTGGAATACCAAATACAGTTTCATCGTTTTCTATGTCTTTTGTTACCACAGACCCACCAGCTACTAAAGCATTTTTTCCAATCTTAACTCCCGATACAATTTTTACACCTATTGCAATCAAAGATGATTCACCGATCACCGAATCCGCTCCAACATTAGCTCCAGCTGATATCAGAACATGATCTTCTATAATTGTATCATGTCCAACACTGGAGTTTAACGCCAACACGCAATTATTTCCTACTGTGGCTCCAGTGTTCACCACAGTACCGGCATAAACAACTATTCCTTCGCCGAGAGTTGATCTTTTTGAAATGAAAGAAAACGGATGAATAACATTTATAAAGTCAAAGCCATGACTTTTTAGATTATTAAAGACATGTTTCCTCCGGTTATTGTCCCGATAGCCACCTACTGCCATCGCAAGTTTAAAATCACATTTTTTCCGATATTCGGTGAGGGAATCATCATCACCAATTATAGGATAACCAAAGACCGGATCTGCATTCGGTTCTTTTGAGGTAATGCCAGTAATATTATAAATTCCCATTTCTTCTATAATGTCTATTACTACTTTTGCCTGACCGCTGCTTCCGACTACAACTACATTATCCTTAGAATCTGAGTCCATGTTAAACCTTAAAAGCTAGTATCTACTTGCAATATTAGTCGATAATATATTTGACTTGGGTATCCCCAACCCCAAAATGGAGGTTATAATGCCCAAGAAAGCTGCGAAAATCAGCTGTAGCAATGAGCAACAATCCGACCTAAAACGATTAGCATCAAGCCGTACACTTTAGTCCCGTCTGGTCGATAGAGGAAAGATCATTCTGATGAGCCTTGAAGGCATTCAGAACGAAGATACCGCTCAGCGTTCCGGTATTCGGCCAAACACGGTTACTGATATTCGAAAAGGGTTTATTGCGAAGCATTGGTTTCAATTCCTCGCCCCTTGGGGCGCTTCCGCGCTTTTCGGGATCCCCGGTCCGCTTGCGGCGGGGTAGTTCATTTACTTCTTTTTCGCTGGAATCCCAAAATAAATCCCGGGTTCTAAACAGTCTTTGCTCACATATGCCATTGCCCCGATGATAACACCTGGTCCAATCTTAATTCCCGGTCCGATGACTGCTGCAGTCCCTATATATGCATCTTTACAGATGTGCGTTCCAGGAATCGAACCTTTTGATTGAGTTGAGTATATTGTCATCACATTAGGAGATAGAAAGGCATCTTTCTCTATTGTTACTCTTTTTGCTACCGTCGTTCCATATCTTAAAGTGACATTATCACCAATTACATTCTGCCCCGATGATCGTACATAGCTGTCAACGAACACATTGTTGCCAATCGATGTTCCACTTTTTAACAGCACATAGTTTTCTATTTGAACATTGTCCCCAACTGTAACGTTTTCTTCGATTATGCAAAAATCACCTATTTTAAAATTCTTACCATGTTTAAAAGAAGGATGAATTTTATTCGTCATCGTTTTTCCTCTGACCAGGTTTAAGAAAGAGCTTTCCCAATAACTGATAGAAAACCTTAGTTGTTATAGAACCTTCAGATGGTATTCAATTCATGAAACTTTTTAACAGGAGGGCTTGGAGGCACCCAATCTCGAAGTATTCTTACGATGCGATTTCCTGTCTTACCATCACCGTAGTATGAATCTGCCGTTTTTGCCTGACTTCTAAAGCCGTCTGACAGTGCTAATTTAATTGCATCAACAATTGAAGATTTTGAAGGAAGAGTATCGATAATATTTGCGGACTTCTTTCTTCCTTTTTGCCTATTACCGATATTTATCACTGGCACACCGATCAACGGGGCCTCGATAATGGCACTAGAAGAATTTCCAACAATCAAATCAGAAATTTTCATCATTCCAAGATATCGCCTTTCACCAAGTGATTTGATCGCAATTGCCTTGGTTGATGTGCGGCAAAAATTAATCTGTTGGTTTCGGATTTCTTCACTGCCAGGATCGGTGTTTGGAAGCGTTATTACATAAGTTGCATCGATCTCTTCAAACGCATCAAGCATTGCTTTGTTCTCTAATTCTGACTCCATGTCACAAAGTGTAGCAGGGTGGAATGTAACAATAACCAAGGGATGAGTTAGTTCTATGCCCAAGAATTCTTCTAGTTCCTTTTTATCAGCTAAATCTGTTCTACACAAATTATCAAGTCCGGCCGAACCGACGATTTTTACAGAGCTAGGATCCTCCCCCATCTGCAAAACCCTGTTTGCATTCTCTTGATTTGAGACAAAATGCAGAGAAGACATTTTTGTAATTGCATGCCTAAAACTGTTATCAAACGCTCCTTCAGTTTCAAATCCTCCACCAATATGAACAATTGGAATCTTTTTTATAGTTGCAGCCAATGCAGAGGCCGCTGTTTCAAATCGGTCGCCAATCAACAGCAAACAATCAGGTTTTGTTTGGTCTAAAGCTTTTCCTGTATATTCTAAAGAAAGAGCCGCTTGTGTTTCTGCTGACATAGTTCCTTGGTCGTGCAACCAATTCATTGAATAGCCTATTTCGAAATCCTCACTCCTAATAGAGTTTTCCGTTTTTCCATATTTATCGGAGCAGGCCATGCCACCCGTAATGATTTTCAAATCGATGGACGACTCTTTTTGCAAGCCTTTACAGGTGCTTCTTATTATCCCCCAATCCTGCCGACCAGTTGTTAATACAGCAACTTTCATCATTATAATACCGTTATAAACCAGATTCTCTTGTCATTTCATAAACTCTGTTCTAAAGGTGATCCAAGGTGCAGAATCAATTGCATCTTCTTCACATATTGAATCACTTCATAAAGATTTTTGCAGTATACAATAATTATCAAGCCAACAGATTATGTAATAGGACATCTTGAATAGACCTTTCCAGTAACTTTGTTCAAATGTTGAATCAAAGAATTTAAGAATGGACGGTGAAGATCTGCTGAATCATTGAAGTCAGCCAAAACAGATTGACCGGTCTTTAATACTTGATATGCAAATTGATGGGTTAATTCACTTTGAAAAGGAATGCGAAAATCATGCGATTCCCTTTTCCAATTTGTTTCTTTTCGAGCTATGATTGCCTCTCCCTTGGATTCCCGAATTTCGATCTTGATACTATCAGATTTGATATTTATAACGGACGAACAGTCCACCGTTTGATTTGCCGTTAACAAACACTCGCTCCCATTTGCATAACGACCATAAAGCGTACCCGTGAATTCATGAAAACCAGATCGTTTACTCTTGAGGATTTCTAACTCCAATCCCGACGTGTCGACCTCGACCAAATTATCTTCTGTGAGCCAAGCTAATAGATCAAAATGGTGAATGCTATTACAACCGATTCCCCAATTCCCTCCTTGCAACTCGTAATGAATTTTTTCACCAATGGGGAAGGTTGTTTTTAGTTTTTGATAAAAAGGATACATGCGTCGTGGACAATTGATCCATGTTTTAACTTTTTGTTTGTTTAATATCTCAGCTGCAATTTCTATCTCACTTTCTGATTGAAAAAGCACTTTTTCAAGAAGTAAGTATTTTATATTTATGGCTTTTAATAATGTATCTAGAACATTCAAGCGAATATCAGCGTTTGTTGAAATCACACAGAGATCAAGTTCTGAAGGTATTCTATCAATTGAAGTGCTAAACTCAATCTTTTTAACTTGCTGCTTGGAAGAAACCTGATGAAAACGCTCTTCAGCTATTGCTAATGATTCGTCATTAGGATCCACTACCCAGATTATTGAGGGTAGCTGTATTTGTGCTAAGGCTTGTAAATGCCGACTTCCTAAGTTCCCTGCACCAAAAAGTCCAATATTTATTTCTCGATTCACGTTCTTCTATGTGTAATGATGTTGCATGAAAATAATGCTATTTAAAAATCATTTGTCTTTCTTGATTTTAAATCAGTGACCATTAATTCGCAAATTCTAAGATCCAATTCTGTATCAATATCCATGGAACGATATTTTGGCATGATATAAGCGCGAGTTGCCGAATCTTTGAATGTACGGACTTTTTTTAGCCAGTCGATGCATGCAATATAAATGGCTCCATTTAATACATAAACTTTTGGTAAATCCTGCCTTCTTATGTTCTGTTCATGTGGGATCAATTCGGTCATGACACCGGTTTGTTCTGCAATATGATACATCCAAAAGGGACTTTTGTCAGGTTCTGTTACTGAAACAACCGCTGATGAATTACTGCTAAAACAAAATTCGATGCACCCATCAATATCTTCTTCTGTCCGAAAGGGAGAAGTAGGTTGTAATAATACAATATAATCATAGCCCTGTACTTGTTCAACGGCATGCAATAGAGGTGCAACCCCTGAAGTATCGTCTTTTGCCAAATACATGGGTCGTTTAAAGGGTACGCAACATCCCCACTTTTTAGCAATTTCGATTATTTCGTTGTCTTCCGAAGATAAAATTAAATGATCAATATATTTTGATCGTTGAGCTGCTTTAATAGTCCAAGCAATTAGTGGTTTATCACCCAACATTCTAATATTTTTCCGAGAAACTCCTTTAGACCCCCCCCTTGCAGGAACAACAGCCAGGATTTTCTTGTTTTTATACATACTTGAGGAGCCTATTAAGAGTAAAGAAGAGCTATCTTCGATTAGTGCAACATAATCAACTATTATAGATCCCGTCCTTATATTTTGATAAATTACCCTGATTGCAAAACCACTCAATTGTCTCTTTTAATCCCTCTTCCAGACTGTACTCAGGTTCATATCCGGTAATATGATTGATTTTTCTATTATCACAAAAAAGCCTGAATACTTCTGATTTCTCTGGTCGTAATCGTTGTTCTTCTGTAATAAATGCAACATCACTATTCATTAATCGCTTGATCATAAGAAGTGTATCATGAATGGAGATTTCAGTGCCAGAACCTATATTGACAATTTCTCCAATGGTGTTATCACTTTCTGCGAGTTCAACAAATCCTCGACAAGTATCCTTCACATAATTAAAATCACGGGTTGGGCTAACATCTCCCAATTTTATTTCTTTTCTCTTATTGGCAATTTGAGTAATAATCGTTGGAATCACCGCCCGTGCAGACTGACGTGGGCCATAAGTATTAAAAGGTCTGGCAATTGTTAAAGGCAAGTCAAACGTATTATAAAAACTCATGGCCATGGCATCAGCGCCTATTTTTGAAGCGCTATAAGGAGACTGTGGCTGTATAGGGTGCTTTTCATCAATGGGGACATATTGGGCTGTACCATATACTTCACTGGTTGAGGTATGAATGACCCGTTCGCAACCGTTATCCACGGCAGCCTGGCATATGTTCAACGTTCCTTTGATATTAGTATCCACGTAGCTTTCTGGGGCGACATATGAATAGGGAATTGCAATTAAAGCAGCCAAATGAAACACAACATCTATATTTTTGGTTATTGTTTTGCAGTAGTGCAAATCACGAACATCCCCTGAAAGCACTTCAATATCTTCACTACAATCAATTTTTTCCAGCCATCCCCAATTATTAAACGAGTTGTATTGGCTTAGCGCTTTTACTTTGGCATTTTTTTTAACCAATGTTTCTGTGAGGTGTGAACCAATAAAACCATCAGCACCTGTGATCAGAATTTTTTTATTTTCTAATTGCATACTTAAAATTGGTGTTGAAAAACATCTTTAGAGATAAAATCAAAAATTTCCCGAGTACATAAAAATAACATTTCGTCATCAATCGTAAAAATATTTCCATCAAAATGGGTTTTCTTCTTCAAATTCCTTGAATATTATTTTCAATATGATAATCAGACTTTATTCACTATTCCTATTTACAGCAAACCCTCCGTTTTGAATATGCTCATCTCTTTTTGCTTCAACCAGATCTGCGTGCACCATCTCTTTGACCAGATCTTCCAGGCTGTACTTGTGTTCCCATCCCAGTTTTTCCCTGGCTTTGGAGGGATCTCCTATTAGTTGTTCAACCTCTGTCGGTCGAAAATAACTTGGATCAACTTCAATCAGAACACTACCTGTTTTACTATCAATGCCTTTTTCATCGATCCCGAACCCATTCCACTCTATATCAATACCAACCTCCTGAAAGGCAAGCTCGACAAATTCCCTGACTTTTGTTGTTTTCCCCGAAGCCAAAACAAAATCTTCTGGTTCTTCTGCTTGCAATATTAACCACATACCAACAATATAATCTTTTGCGTGTCCCCAGTCCCTCTCAGCATCCAGATTACCTAGATACAGTTTTTCCTGTTGCCCCAAAGATATCTGAGCCGCTGCCCTTGTAATTTTTCGAGTCACAAAAGTCTCGCCCCGAATCGGAGATTCATGATTGAACAGAATTCCGTTTGCTGCAAACATGTTATAGGCTTCCCTGTAATTTACCGTAATCCAGTATGAATACAGTTTAGCGACTGCATAGGGAGACCGTGGATAAAACGGTGTGTTCTCATTTTGGGGGATTTCTTGAACTTTTCCATAGAGTTCACTGGTTGATGCCTGATAAAACCGTGTTTTTTGAGACAAGCCCAAAATTCGAATAGCCTCTAACAGTCTAAGGGTTCCTAAAGCATCTGTATCAGCCGTAAATTCCGGGTTCTCAAATGAGACATGAACATGACTCTGGGCTGCCAGATTGTATATCTCATCCGGTTGAATTTCCTGTACTTTACGAATCAGATTTGTGGAATCCGTCAACTCACCATAATGCAGGAAGAAATTACAATCTTCACGATGTGGATCTTGATAGAGATGGTCAATTCTTGCAGTGTTAAAAGAAGAGCTTCTTCTTTTAACACCATGGACTTCATAACCTTTCTTCAACAAAAATTCCGCTAGATACGCGCCATCCTGACCGGTGACGCCTGTTACTAAAGCTTTTTTCATGGTTATTTTGAAGTTCTGAGTTTGGGATCATATAGTCTTACTATTTCTCGACTATTGTTCAGTGGCAGGCTTCCAGACTTTTTGTCTAATCCTTAATAATTGTGCTGAATATTTGCCATTGTTTTTTGATAACATCCTGTAAAAACGCCTGTACTCACTCCCTCCTACTCCCTGCATTTGCTATCAACGTTGCACGTTCTGACAAAACCAATCATATGTCAATTGCAATCCCTCTTCTAAACCCGTTTTTGCGGTCCATCCCAGCTCAAAAAGCCGCGAAACATCTTGCAGTTTTCTGGGGGTTCCGTCCGGTTGAGAAGAGTCCCATTCTATATCACCCTGATGCCCGACCGTTGCCTGAATTTTTAATGCAAGTTCTTTGATAGTAAGGTCTAAACCTGATCCAATATTGTATAAATCCCCTTCAGTATCACCTGCGTTGATCTTTTTCATAACATGCAGACAAGCTTCGGCCATATCCTCAGAATAGACAAATTCCCGTCTTGGCGTCCCACTTCCCCAAAGTTGGACTGGGGCGTGTCCTTTTTCTTTGGCTTCATGAAACTTTCTAAGCATAGCAGGCAGTACATGAGAATATTTCAGGTCAAAATTATCATAAGGTCCATATAAATTGGTTGGCATTACAGAAACAAAATTTGTACCGTATTGCTGATTATAGCTTTGGCACATTTTAATTCCCGCAATCTTGGCAATCGCGTAAGCATCATTTGTCGACTCCAGCTTGCCTGTTAATAAATACTCTTCCTTCATCGGTTGAGGGCAAAACTTTGGATAAATACAAGAACTGCCTAGAAAGAGTAGTTTTTTGATGCCATGGACAAATGACTGGTGAAGAACGTTATTTTGTATTTGCATATTTTGATAGATAAAATCGGCTTTATAAGAACTATTGGCACCTATTCCACCAACTCTTGCGGCTGCTAAAAAAACATACTCAGGTTTTTCTTCTGCAAAGAATTTCTCGACATCAGCCTGCCTAACCAAATCCAATTCCTTATGGGTGCAGATCACAAGGTTTTTATACCCTTCCTTTTTGAGTAGTCTTAATAGCGCTGATCCAACCAATCCCCGGTGTCCAGCAACATATATTTTATCTTTCTTTTCCATCAGTTACTCAAGGGTTTCTAGTAATATTTTGTATATTGATAATATTGAATGCTCCCCCTCAGAGGATGACTCTCTATTTATGCCATTTCTTCATTTTACTGTAATATCTACTACTAATCAGAAAACCTAATAGTAATAAAACCGAGGGTATATTGCCTTATCAAGCGAATTCTAGACATATTACCAGTTTTTACCAATTCCAATCTCAACCAAAGTAACCAAAAAAATTTTCAATGAAATCTTCTTCATAATTTTTCGGTAACTCATTAATACCAGCCGCAGAAACCCGACCCCCACCTGTTGGAAACTGCAGGCAAAACTCTCCGGCATTTTTACCATTTTTCGCTGAGGTGCGAATACTGACCTGGTAGTTTTCCCCCATCGTCAATAGTACAGCAAAATCTTTGTTCGGCTCATTTCGAACCAATTGGTATGCAAAATCCCCGACCACCCGACGAGCCCACTTCTCATCCGGCAGACGAACAATGTTGGGCGTTAACCACTCCACTTCTGCTATCTTTTGAAAATCCTCTCGATGACCTTCTGCCAGATCATCGATCATACTTTCTTGCTGCATAAACAGCAGTGGATCTGCATAAGGCTTCATCCGTGCCAGGATTTCCGCCGGATGAAAATGGAGGTCTTCGATGGTTGATCCATACGCATTGTAGTTGAGCAGTTCGCCCATCTTTTTCAGATCCCTTATTTGGGAATCGTTCATGCCAAGGTTTTCAGCTAATGTTTCAGCCGTAGTGCCCATATTATCGCCAAACAGTCCAACGATTGACCAGGGAGAAACCTGTTCTCCCAAATAACGGGACACAATCAGCGAGGTATTAACATCGGCTTCAGTCTGAATATGATATTCGATGTTCTCATGTTCCGGTTTCTCATGGCTGATGTGATGGTCAAACCATGTCATGCGGCAGTTTTGGTCCGAAAGCTTCTTCAAATAGGGCAGGTTTTTCTCAACAGCAATATCAAATACATTTATATTCGCATCAGATACTTGCTCTATTTTTTTGAGTAGAGCAATATCTCTCTTGACACCGGTGATTGGCTCAAACTCCAGTGGATTCTTCAGATAGAGTTGATGGGTCGCGCAAAGACCGTCGGCATCACCGTTGAATACGAAATAGTTGGTCATTTGTCAGTTAATCTCATAATAACATCCCCCTGGCCCCCTTCAAAGGGGGAATATAGTAGTGGGGCTCCCTTCAAAGGGGGAATATGGTTGTGGCGTCCTTGAAAGGGGGAATAAGGTTAGACATGTTGCGGGATAATACCGCGCTGTTTCATATAATTGATCACCTGCTCAACACATTCTGCCAATGACAGTTCAGCGGTTTTTAGAATCAGTTCTGCATCGGGTTCTTCATAGGGGGAATCAATCCCTGTGTAGTTCTTGATCTTCCCCTCTCTCGCTTTCTGATAGTTGCCTTTGACATCCCTCTGTTCACAAACCTCGAGGGGGCAGTCACAATAAACCTGGATAAAGTCTTCTGCTCCCAGCAACTCTTTTACAAACTGCCGATCTTTCTTAAACGGTGAGATAAAGGCTGTCAGAATGATCATACCCGCTTCGATAAACAGCTTGGTTACCTCACCAATCCTGCGGATATTTTCGCTGCGGTCCTCTTGGGAAAAGCCAAGGTCTCCACACAGGCCATGCCTGACATTATCGCCGTCCAGCACTGTTGCCCGGCACTTGCTGAAAAAGAGTCGTTCTTCGACTGAATGGGCGATGGTCGATTTACCGGACCCGGACAAGCCGGTGAACCAGAGCAAAGCGCTTTTATGGCCATTCAGCTCCGCTCTTCTTTCCCGGTTGACAGTGGATCTATGCCAGACAGTGTCTGTGCTTTGTTCCGGTTTATAAAGTTGATTGGGTTTGTTCATTTGAGAAATAGTTGAATGTAGAAAACTGACGTAAAAGATTATAAGTACGATTAAGATTCCGAAAAAAACGACTGACATCCCCCTGAACCCCCTTCGAAGGGGGAATTTAGATTGCATCCCCCTAAGCCCCTTCGAAGGGGGAATTTAGATTGCATCCCCCTAAGCCCCTTCGAAGGGGGAGTTTAGATTGCATCCCCCTTGGCGGAATTTGGTGGGGGGATCTTGTTTTGGGCGAGCTTCGCCATTTGCGGTCAGAGGGGCTGCCTCCTTGCGTTCATCTTATGAACATAAGGCTATAGCTGTTTGGCACGGGTGTCAAGTCGGTGTTTTTCAAAATACCAAACTGGATCTTGTTTACCACAGAGGCACGGAGAGCACAGAGGTAAAACCTTTCAATAAAGAAGCTCAAGGGGGGGCAGGTCTTGCTGTGCAACACTCAGGGTGACACGACGGTTGCAGTCTCACTCAAATAGCACGGGTGTCAAGTTGGTATTTTTCAAAATATCAAACTTGATCTTATTCACCACAGAGGCACGGAGGGCACAGTATTAAAAGCCGCTTGCGATCGCTGGTTTCAGGTTTGTTCTAACAGCCACTCTTGAATTGGCTTTACGGCAACCCAATCCGGAACTTTTAGACCTTTCTGTACTGAATCCACCAATAGCATACAATTGGTTGTCCCCAGATAGCGTTTCCCGGATTCCAGACCTTTTATTTCACGATGGAAATTGTGTTCATTTAATTGATCCGTTACCTGAATCAGATCCGGTGTTTTTCCATCCCCAAGAACAACAAAATCGCATTCCCATTTGTTTCTGATAAAGAAGATGGACTCTGTTTTCTCACGCAGGTGCCTGTAGACAATATTTTCCAGACGTTTCCCACGGTCTTCAGAAAATGAAAACTGTGTCGCAGCCGCAAAACCATTATCAAACAGGTAAACTCTCTTGTTACTCATCTCTCTTTTGATGACAGCCGGATCATATTTTTCTACGTAGGCCAACATGTAAATGGAAAAAATCTCATCAACCATTTGATAGAGCGTATCCTTACCTATCGAAAATCCCCTCGATTTGAGATCATTATACAGCTTGTTTATTGAAAACTCCTTTGTGAACGAACCAATCAGCCTTTTCAGCAGAAATTTAAGGATCGAGACATCCCTGATCTCATATCGTTCCACCAGATCACGATAAAGCATCACATTGAAGTACTCCTGCAAAACCTGGAGTTTGATTCTGTCATCGAATGGGATCAGCTCTGGAAAACCACCCCAGAGACAGTATTGGTCAAATGCATTGTTCACCTTAGCCCGGTTACGACTGGAGATAAGGTCGTCACTCGGAATATCCTGAAAGGCTAAATACTCCCGAAAAGAAAGTGACAGAATCTCAAAATTAAGACTGCGCCCCCGCAGGGAGGTTGCTATCTCCCGGGAAAGTAATTTTGCATTGGAACCGGTCAGGAAGACGTGCCTTGACAATGTATCGGTTACCCGGCGAATGAACTTTTCCCAATTTGGAATCTCTTGAATTTCATCAAAAAAAAGAAATACCTGATTGAGGTCCTGGTTTGGATACAACTCTCGATAGGCTTCAAAGATCACATCATTGTTGCCCTCCAGATCCAGGCGTTCATCCTCGAAATTCAGATACAGGATTTGATGTCGTTCAGCGATCCCCTGTTTCATCAAATCGGACATGATCTGATACAGATAATATGTTTTACCCGCCCTTCTGGGTCCAATTATCGTTATAATCTTATCCAGACTCAAGGGAACTTTTAGATCTCTGCGCTGAAAATCAGGCAGTTGAGACTGATGAAAATCGCTGATGAGCTGTTTTAAAACTGATTTCATAGCCACACACTACAGTATTTTCCTTTGTTTAAGGAAAATTTAGTCAATTATTTTATCTATTGCAAGGAAAGTCTCGCCTGGTTTTATTGGTTACTTGGCGAAAGTGGTGAATAGTTACAAAAGATTAGGATTAGGATTACGAGTATTCAATAAAGGAAAACATCCCCCTGACCCCCTTCGAAAGGGGGAATTTAGAGGTCAGAGTTAAAAACATCTATTTGCCTTCATTCTTTCTCTTTATTTTCAGAACCTGTGCTTGACACCAAGTCGTTAGTTGGCTGTGTGCTTCTTCTAAAACGGGGACTTTAGCGATCAGTTGGCGAAGATTTGACCGTACCATTTCCGGTTGATCGGGGTATTCATGTGCAGTCTGATTTCTCAACTCTCGTAACAACTGCCATTCTTCAACAGATGGCAGAATACCCAGCTTTTCAGCCCGGTTCAATTTGTCTAAAAAAGGTTCATTGTCTTGCCATTCCTGAACCAACTGAAGTGCCGCCGGCAACAGGCGTGTGCCAATCGCATCCTGTAATTTAGCAAATCGAAATAGCAATTGATCAAGGGTTCGCACTTCTTCATCACTTAAATCGGTGACAGATTTTTCTTCTAGAGCTGTAAATGTAACCGCTTCTTCCCAAGCAGCATGCAAGCGTCGCAGATGTTGTTCGCATTCTTTCAAAGCAGGCTGCAGTTTTAAGACTATGATTTCCTGATTCGTCATAGCAGGACTCCTGTCTGTTCAGCGATCCGGTGAATCGCTTTCAGGGCGTGGCCTGAAGGCGGTGCAAAAACCAGATCTATACGTTGTTCACCAATCTTTTGTTTCACCTTGACCAAAAAACGGAGCTTTGCATCCAACCGCTGATCAACAGAGCAATTGAACCCAGTGATATAAAGATCGATATCTCCTCCGCGCAGTTTATCATCAACACGTGACCCGAAAAGCAATAAATCTGAGCGCAGACCAAAAATTTCTTTAGCTGTGCTCTTTAAGACTTTAATTTGATATGGAGTCAATCGCATTCAATTATCCGTTAACATACAAATGGAAAAAGCCGCGCGGTGGGCAGGTCTTTTATTACGTGGGTCCACCGCCACGATCTGTTGTTGACTTGAGTGCCTTTTTCGAAAAATCTTGAAATGTATTTAGCTTTTTTTCGATGATACTCCTAACAATATCAAGATTCAAGGTATGGTAATCATGTACTGCAAGGTTTCTAAATCCCACCATCGCTTGCAGATTTTCGCTAAGGTCTGTACTGATAACGTTGTTTTTTTCTAGTAATTGGAACAGTTCGCGGTTTTCCTGCGGAATTCCAAATTTGTTTATCTTTACCAAGTAGGCTGCCATATCAATCGCCGCCTGGCACAATCTCTCCAAATTAAGAATGACAGAATCCTGTTTTGTATAGTTCGTCTCGAATTCTTCTTCAAACCCTTTATATTCTTCATCGATTCTTTTTAGACACCGCTCCATTGTAGCTGCTTTATTGATGACAACATTATCTAGGGTCATAAACAGTACCTCTTTCCAAAATAGCCTCGATGATTGGCTTTCTGATCTCGTTAAAGTCTAAATATCGGCTATAAATCGTCGTTTCATAGAGATCAGTTTCATTGACATCTTCACAATACATTCGAATTCCTTTTGATACTACTTCAAACTTCATAACTAATGAAGCCCGATCCAAATCCAGCAGATCAATATTTCGATTTACCAAGGCAGCAAGTTTCTCCTGGATACGCCATCTTCTATAATTATCCAACGGTTGTAACACTTTGAGAGCGATATCCAAATCACTTCGTTTCGTAAAGTCCTCGGTGGTTGCACTGCCGTAGATATAGATAGCTTCCAAAACCGTCAATTCCTTCTGCAGAAACGAAATGACCTGTTCAACATTCAAATTCTTACGAATTATTGAATTAAGACCGGGGGTCAGGTCTTGCGTTAACACATTCATTAATTTTCTCCTGCTCTTTTACAGCCCTGCTCACGGTTGAATAATGCACACCAAAATGCCTGGCGTTTGCGGCCGCGCTAATGCAACGCTACACCCTTCTCCATAGTGTCCCGCAATGGAATGAAAGCTTTTTTGGTGGATCTGCATATGATTTCATTTGTTCGAGGTTTATGGGCGGCCATAATGAACTTGATTTGAAAAAATCATTTTTCTACAACGTGCGATTGCAATTATGTAAATTGGAAGCTATACTTCCAATATGAATGATTACATCGAGCGCAAATTAGAAACGAATCTGGTCGAAAGGCTTAGAAATATGCCAGCAGTGGCCATTCTGGGTCCCCGTCAGGTGGGAAAATCAACCCTGGCCAAAAGAGTTTTATCCAAAATTGAGAATTCAATTTATCTGGATCTGGAAAGGCCTTCCGATTTGAACAAGCTGAGAGACCCCGAGGCTTTTTTTTCGATCAATCGCGGCAATTTGGTTTGTCTGGACGAAATTCAGCGATCACCGGATCTATTTCCCGTTTTGAGGAGCATCATTGATGAGGAAGAAAGAAACGGGCAATTACTGATCCTGGGTTCAGCCTCACGCGACTTGTTGAAGCAAAGTTCTGAATCTTTAGCGGGGAGGATCGCCTATCTTGAACTAAGCTCTTTTCTGTTATCGGAGATTGGGCCTCAATTATCCATTGATCAGGTCAGGGAATTGTGGCTAAAGGGCGGATTTCCACGAAGTTACCTCAGTGGTGATTTGAGGGAAAGCGCTGAGTGGCGGGTTGATTTCATTCGGTCCTACCTGGAAAGAGACATTCCTCAACTGGGATTTCAAATTCCAGCCAGTACGATCGATCGGTTTTGGAGAATGTGTGCACATGTCAACGGACAGGTCTTGAATGCATCTAATTTGGGGTCAGCTCTCGGCGTTAGCCATCACACCGTTAAAAACTACCTGGGGATTTTAGAACAGACCTTCTTGTTAAGGGTCTTGCCGCCGTACGCAGCGAATCTGAAAAAACGGTTGATTAAGTCCCCCAAAATCTATTTCAGGGATTCAGGGTTGTTACATACCTTATTAGGGATTACAGATCATAACGACCTACTTTCTCACCCGGTCTACGGCAGTTCCTGGGAGGGATTTGTGATCGAAAATATCTGCAGCGAGTGCCCAAATTGGCGACCGTCTTTTTTAAGGACCTCTAATGGGGCTGAAATCGATTTGATCCTGGAGCAAGGGCAGAAAAAAATCGCTGTGGAGATTAAGGCTTCCAGTGCACCGACGGTTACCAAAAGCTTTTGGAATATCCTGGCTGAAACAGAAATAAACGAAGCCTGGGTGATCGCACCGGTTAAAGAAGCATACCCCTTAGGGAAAAATACCATGGTTGCACCGCTGGACAAGTTCATTCATTACCTTTCTAATCTCTAGTAAAACGATTCTACTGGATCCCGGATCGGGGTCCGACCTCAACTCTTCCAGGTTCATTAAATGATTGGCGCCGTGGTGAATGATCGTTAAAGGGTCGATAAGATCTCCTGGGGTATTTTTAAAACCTCAAAACAACCTGGAACTCTTCTCCCACCTCGGCAAAAGTTACTTCACGGCTAATTTTTTCTGCTTCCCGACAAACCATGGGCAAACCTCTGCCCAATTTGTCAATATATCGTAAATTTTCCATAAATTTCAAAATCACCGGATTTACAGCATAGGAGACACCCCGCTTGAGTTTTTCAATGGTGACGGTATTCGGTAGTCTGCCAGGGCTTATAAACTCTATACGATCCCGATACAACAATATGCGTATGCGGGATCCATTAATGGCGTAATTGCGGTGGACACAAGCGTTAACAAGCAACTCACGGTAAACTCTTTCAGGATACGTAACAGCAAGAGGAACACGTTGCCCCTTCTCTATAGTCGAGGGCTGAAGCAAGTTATTACGGATCACAGCTAAGGCTGTGTCAACCTGATAATCAAGGGTCCCCTCTATCACCTGGAGGTCTATCAGTTCGGAATCCGGGAAAAGACCGCCATAATGGGCAAAACTAATACTGGCGTTGTGGAGACGTTTTTGTGGCTGAATCCCAAATAACAGGAGACCGGCAACACTCACCAAGCCCTCGTCAGTAAGAATATCGGTATTCTTAAAAAGCGCTTCCTGGTCCTCTTCCTGGGAAATATCGACATCATAGCGCTGGAAATAATCCGCAATTTTTGTGAGGTTCAACGCGTTACGTGCGGTCTTCTCGACTCCCGTCAGATCAAAATGAAAAACCCCGGCCTGTTGGAAAAGACGCATCAGCTCACCCTGGGTAGCCATTCTGTTAGTTGACCCGACACGCACAACAAACTGGTTCCGGTTTGTCTGATAGGGTTTTTCTCTCCCTTTTTCCACCTCAATATAGCCAATGCGTTTATCGGAAATAACCACTTCCACATATTTTGAGGGCAGTGACGGAACAATATTGTGACGTGAAATATTTGCAATCCACTCTTCCCATGGCCGTGAATCATCCAGACCTTCAAGGCTTCCGGTATCGGCAACACCCAGTAAAATAACGCCCCCTTGAGAGTTGGCGAAGGCTACCATCTCACGAGCTATTGAATCAGCATGTACCCCAGATGCCTTAAACTCTACTGCACTATTTTCACCTTGGGCTATTAACGCTTTAATTTTATTAACAATTTCTGTCATAGTGATTATTTACTAGCTTCTTAATTTAACATTTAACCTTTTTTTACCATGAAGCGCATTTTTTCCAGCTCTTTCAGCAGATAGTATTTGTTGTTCAGGTTTGGTTTCATCTTCACAATTCACCACAGAGGCACTGAGAGCACAGTATTAAAAGCCGCTTCCGATATTGGTTTTCAATGACCAATGCGCTAATGCAATGACCTGCCCCCTTACCCCCACAACAAGCCATATTCAGCGCGGGTGCTGGTTAGTACACAGATTTTTCTCATTGTATGCTGATCCGATATTGCTGCAAACGACTATTAGGTTTGTTGGGAATGGTGTACTCAATGCGCTTGGCCGCCAGCAGATCGCGTATGACTTTATTGAGTTGACCAGATACCTTCTTCTGCCCAAGTTGGGAGGAAATTTCCGCTTTGGTGGCAGACTTGGTTGCCAAAATTTGCAGCACTCGGTACTTTAGTGACTCTGGCTGTGACTCTGGCTGCGACTCTGGCTGTAAATTAATTTTCCCGGCCTCAAGACGACGAATCACGGTTCTAAACTGATTACCTCGCCGGTCGTCAAGCAGTTCGATAGATGGCCAAGCCGCTGTCGCGCGGGGAATGCCACTACCCAAACCATGATACGGAAGCATATAAAACGCATGAGAGGCCAGCGCAGGTTGCGCTTGATGAAGGCCATGCTACGTCGATACTGTTCAGGCATATTGCCATCTATGTCCTCGCTGTCCAGATAACGACTGTCATGCAGCACAGTTCCGGGAAAGGCGACAGCCTTGATGATGAAGGCAGGTTTGAGTAAGTTCGGTGCGTTGCCGCAATGGTTGCCGGTTTGGCAGGTACTTCGTCCGCATACACCAAGGACGATTGCTGAAACAGGCGTTGCATTTCCTCCTAAAAAGGGGGTCTTGCGTTAACACATTCATTAATTTTCTCCTGCTCTTTTACAGCCCTGCTCACGGTTGAATAATGCACACCAAAATGCCTGGCGTTTGCGGCC
>Ga0075122_10000752_pt1 | contig 24366 bp, 29 predicted proteins | sample AntAceMetag02UKB_FD_69790 | JGI IMG/M metagenome (GOLD analysis project Ga0075122, IMG submission 69790) | Saline lake microbial communities from Ace Lake, Antarctica - Antarctic Ace Lake Metagenome 02UKB | ecosystem: Environmental > Aquatic > Non-marine Saline and Alkaline > Saline | place...
GGGGGGGGGGGGCACGAAAAATAAAATTCAGTCATCTCTTTTCACCTGAGAAAAACTACAAAAACATCTATTAAAATTTATGTATGCTAAATGGAAATCATTATAAACTTCTTCGGTATAATATAAACATGGCAGAACCCCCACAACCTCAAGGTGATCAGATCCAATTTCTACTAAGCGACTTCAACACCCGGCTCCGAGATATCGACGAAAGAAACCGGCTAATTAGAGAGCGAGTCCTACTTCTGGGCAAAAACCTAATCGAGTCAAGGGGAAGCCTCGAAAATGAACTCCAAAAGATAAAGAAAGAAAACGCAGAAGTCAAAAGAAACCTGGAAAAAATAAAAATCATATCGAAAAACCTGGCCGCAGAGACTGGAAGATTTGTAAAAAGGGAAGAAATGATGCTGGTCGAAAGAATGCTTAAAGACTTCCAGCCACTTGAGTTCATGAGAAAGAAAGATATAGAAAAACTTATCGAAGAAAAAATAAAAATACCTGGCAAACAAATAAAAACTACAAAAACCAAGAAATAATATGGCTACACTCGACAAAGTGATGGATCTACAAAAGCAAGGAATATCAGACACTGAGATTTCTAGACAACTACAGAACGAAGGCGTATCGCCTGCAGATATCAGCAACTCTCTGAACCAAGCTAAAGTAAAGAACGCCATCTCCCCCCCGGGCATGCCAGAAGTCGGCGCAGCCCAACCGGGAATGGAAATGCAGCAGTCGATCATGCAAGGCGGTGCGGATCAGAACATGGCAACCGGGACTCCAGAGCAATCTGGCGAACATCAAGCACCCCCAATACAACCAATGACACAAGAAGCACCCGCAGAGACTGGAGCACCACCGATGCCCCCACAGGCACCCCCACAAGACATGGCAGCACCAAACCCTGAAGTCTACCAAGCGCCAGCACCCCAAGACAACTACTACGCACAAACACCACAAGCATACGACGACCAGGGATACTACGCACCGGCCGCGGGAATGGACACCGAAACAATCTCGGAAATTGCGGAACAGGTAGTCTCAGAAAAATTCAACGAATACAGGGCTAAGACCGGGGACATGGCCTCTTTCAAAAACTCTATCCAAGAAAAAGTTTCCGACATGGACGAAAGACTAAAGAGAATCGAAAACTCAATCGAGAAACTGCAACAGGCAATCATCGGAAAAGTCGGGGAGTTCGGAGAAAACAGCGCGATGATCCACAAGGATCTGGAGAATCTCCACGGAACTATGTCCAAAATGATGAACCCCCTCATTGACAACTTCAACGAGCTGAAGAGAATTGCCGGTAAAGAAGAACACTGAGATTTCTGGTAATTTGGATCCCCACGAGTTCTCGACAGGCGGTCACGCGAGACGAACGAGTTTCTTGCCAGCGCGCCCGCGACCAAAGAGCGTCGGCGCGCAACTCGAAATAGGCGATCAAAGAGCCTATTGGCAAGAAACGAAACGAGATCTCAATTAAAAGTACGTGTACAAATCACCGACTGTCGAGAACGACAATCAATTTATCCCTTAAGTTCGCAGCAAGCGAAGCGCGACCGAACTTAAGATAAGATTTTTAATCGAATCAGGTTATTCTTTTGTCTAAAAATTTATCCCTTAACCTTTCGCGTTATCACATAAGAAACAATCGCTGCGATAACCAGCAGAAGAATCATGCCGAACCAACCACCACTGGCCCAGCCACCGAACATGTCCCAATTAATCACCCAGTTGAATACATACGCCGAGGATATAATAAAAAACGCCACAACGACACCTAGGATCGCCCACGAAAACCAGTTACCTTCCCCTAAAAATTCGAAAGGCTCCTTGCCCGGAAGAACTCCCAGCAACACTATCAAAAAGAAAACTGCGATAACCAAAACCGTAAACCATGCCGAGCTGAACTGAACAAACTCGACAAGCGATGCCTCTACAATGAAGAAACTCGCAAGAATAAACGAGACAAAAAGCATAACCGCCTGGTTCTCGCCCAAAACCTCCGTCTTGAACAAGAGCGCATAGATCACGATAAAAACCAACAAGAACGCAAAGATCGGCATAAAATAGCTAAGCACTGAAATTTCTGCGACCATCTTAACCTCCAGTTGGCGCTGGAGTATCATTAGACGAACTCGCCACCACAATAATTATAGCTATAATCGCACCCAAAACAATTAGCGCCCAAATATAATCAGAGAACCATCCTCCGAATCCAGAGTAGTATCCCCATTGGTCCCAGCTGCTCAAGGCCCAGATAACAACACCAATTCCAGTCAACCATCCGATCCATGTTATATACTTATTATCCGTATCTCCCTTCGGCTCGTGGAAAAAGGCGATCAAAATCAACAAGACTAGAAAGATCGAAAGACCAATCCCGAATCTTGGAAAGATAACCGCGTAGAACTCTGACACGAAATCAAATTGTAGGGCAAGCAAGCCAACGGCAGCCGCGATAATGGCCTCGATCGCACGATTATGTTGATACTTGGCAGTCTCTTTCGACCCAGATGTAATTTGAGCAAATAGCCTAGTCTTCTGAAGAACACCGAACACAACTGCAAAAATCAACAAGAATGGGATCACATAAGAGAACACACCCATGTTGGCCCACGTGTTCAAGACGTCAGTAATGGTAGTAACCATAAGACAATTAGAAAAATCTCATTTATATATGTTTTGAAAATCTAGTCATCATCCTTCTTAGGCTTACCCGACGTAACTGCAACAATCGCGGCACCAACAACAAGAATAATCATGATAACATTCATCCAGAGGCTACTGCCTTCGAAATCCGACGCTATCCAATCCGCCAGAACATTCCAGAAACCGGTAACATAAACCACAACTCCAAGGGTAAATAATCCAGCTAAAATTCCGAAAGTAATCTTCATGCCCTTTGGCGCATCAGATAAATCTCCAGCCACGAAGCCATACAAAATCATGAACACTAAAATAACCGCTACACCGACGGCCATCCACGGCATAAGCCCAACAATAATATCCCTGGGCTGAGGCAAGCCGATAAGCAGCAAGCCGATAACCAATGCTACCATAGAATCAATTTGGGCCTTTCCATTACCAAGAATCTTAGACTTCTGAAGAATCGCGAACACAACTACGAACACAAGTAAGAACGGCAGAAGCATCTCCGTGAAAAACGGGCTATCGAATATCATATCAAACAAAAACAGAATTATTATATAAACCTTTCCTCAGAATCTAAATCAATTCCTCTTCGTCGAGAGGCATAACTTCTTCTTGCGCCTGAACCGGAACCGCATTCTTATTAATAATGATTATATCTCCAATCGCCTTGATAAATTGGTGAGGAACAATAATTCCCCGAGCGCCACCAAGAACTTCCATCATTCCAGACTCACGAGCAACAACAATTCTCCATCCATCAATCTTATTATCAATCAGGTTAACTTCCTCGATCATTCCGAACAAGTCCCCAGAATCTGTGTAGACCCGTCGACCGACGACTTCGCTCAATCTTTTTATCCTCAACATAGACAAAAATCTCCAGATTTTTTTCTCGCAAGGACTTTGTCATTGCATAATCTAAACCCAAATACTTCAACCATTTTATTCATCATGATACAGCAACATACTTTTCATTTAAATACATTTCTATGATCTAGGATATACGACGATCGACAACAATTAAGTTTATAAAAAATCTTTGGCTGACTAATCCATGGAAAATAAAGAGGTTGGCAAAGAAGTTTTCGTCGTAATAATAGCCGCACTGATTCTTGGCCTCGTTGCCGCGTTCAGAGATACAAAAACATTTTACATAACATCACTTTCATTTCTAGCAATTCTAGTCATAAACGTCTTGGTAAAGAAGATCGCCGGATACTTTCTGGAGACCGACGTAAAAATAAGATTTTGGTCCTGGTATAGATACGGATTCAGAAAAGACTCCCACTTCAAAAAGGCACTACCGATGGCATGGTTACCCCTCCTAATAACATTATTTTCCAGAGGATTCGTATGGTGGCTTGCGATCTTGGAATTCGACGTTGCGCCAAAGACCGAAAGAGTCTCGAGAAGACACGGACTTTACCGGTTTACCGAGGTAACAGAGACGCACATAGCTTGGATCGCAATTTGGGGATTGATAGCGAACTTCGCCTTTGCGATAGTAGGCTACCTTGTCGGACTTGAGCTATTCGCAAAACTAAGCATCTTCTACATCGCGTGGTCCGTCGTTCCGATATCCAGCCTAGACGGAACAAAAATATTCTTTGCCGACAGGTCGCTGTGGGTAATAGTTGCTATCATCGCAGCAATAGTACTAGGCTGGGGAATAATGATAGTTTAAACAAAGACCCGAAATCTATTCAAATAATATGAAAGAGCTAAACATCGAACCAAGAGATTATCAAAAAGCAATTTTTGAAACCTGTAAAGAAAAAGACTGCCTAGTAGTTCTGCCAACGGGGACCGGGAAAACCCTAATTGCATTAATGTTGGCCGTTGAAAGATTCAGAAAGCACCCCCTAGAAAAAGTTGTAATTCTTGCCCCGACACGACCCCTCGTCGAGCAGCACCTTGAATCCTTTAAAAAAGCCCTACCAGAAGGATGGGCCGACATGCAGCTCTTTACCGGGGAGACACCGGCATCCAAAAGAAAAGAGATTTGGAAGAGCGCTGAGTTTATTTTCTCGACACCACAATGTATCGCAAACGATCTAGAAAAAATGAGATACCGGCTTGACGAGGTCGCGCTTCTTATCGTCGACGAATGCCACAGATGCGTCAAAAACTACGCCTATAACAAGGTCGCACAAAAATACAAAGACCACGCAACAAATCGAAGGCTACTCGGGCTAACCGCATCGCCGGGTGGAGATAGAACAAAAATAGATGACGTATGTAAAAACCTGGGAATCGAAGCTGTCGAGGTAAGAACAAGGGACAGCCCCGACGTCAAACCCTACCTACAGGAACTAGAGTTCGAAAAAATAGAGGTCGACTTTCCAACAGAGTTCGAAGAAATAAAAGCGCTACTAACAACAATATATAATCGAAAGGTCGGGGAATTAAAGAACCGCCGGGTACTCTTCGGGTATGCGTCAAAAACGATGCTACTCAAAACCCAGGCGAGATTAATGACCGAAATAAAAAAGAAAAAAGATATGAACAAAATGTTGGCGGTTTCCGCATGCGCCCAGGCACTAAAACTTTCTCACGCCATGGAGCTCCTAGAAACACAAACCCTGTCCGGATTCATTGCCTATATGAAAGATCTCTTCCAGCAAGCGGCAGAGCAGAAATCAAAAGGCGTCCAGCGACTAGTGAAAGATCCTGCCTTCGCGAAAGCATATACCCTTGCGACAACAACAAGCTTCGAACACCCAAAACTCGAGAAGCTAAAAGAAATTATGAAAGATCAGTTCGAGAAGGAGCCCGAATCAAGAATAATTATCTTCGCCCAATTCAGAGAAACGGTAAGAAAAATATCAGAGGAACTAAACAACATACCCGGGATAAACTCCAAAACATTCGTCGGACAAGCGATGAAAGAACACGCCAAGGGAAAAATGACCGGACTAAAACAAAGAGAACAAAAAGCCCTTGTCGAAGATTTTAGAAATGGGGACATTAATATCCTCGTAGCAACATCAATTGCCGAAGAGGGACTAGATATCCCGGAAGTAAATGAGGTCATCTTCTACGAGCCGGTACCCTCGGCAATCAGAAAAATTCAGCGAGCCGGAAGAACCGCGCGGCTATCAAAAGGATCTCTCAAGATTCTTATTACAAAAAATACCCGCGATCAAGCATACCACTACGTCGCCAAACACAAAGAGAAAAGGATGCACGCCGCTATCGACGAAATTAAGAAAAACTTCGACAAGGGCGAAAAGAATAGAACAGCACAAAACAAATTATTCTAAAAATCAGGAAAACTTTTTGCCAATTGCCCTAGACAACTTTCCCCTCAAAAAGTAATCATTAAAGACCTTGCTGTTGTGATACGCTCCGACCACTCCTGCGCCCGCGAGAGCTCCTAGTAAATTAACAAATAAATCTGTAGCATTATTCATATATCCTCCGACGCCAGAGCCTCCACCAAAAAACAAAACCCCTACCAACTCGATCAACTCTATGAATGTGCCGACGCCAGTCGACATTAGAACCAAGATCAAAAAGACATAAAAGTATGTTCTCTTGCCCTTCTTCTTTGCGATGTAATCATAAACAAGATTATACACGATAAATACTGTAACAAAAATTCCTACAAAATGAACAATATTATCAAACTTTATAAAACTGAAAGTTATATCATAAAGTCTTGTCCCCCCGATGTGGACTACCCCGCCGGCCGCGTGCATAATGAAAACTACACACAACAGAATAAAAACCGGAAGATGCAACCTAATTTTTCTATGTAAATAATAGGCAAGTAAAACCATCGGCAGAAGAATGGCGCCATAATAAATAAACTCATAATTCTTAAGAATTATCGCAATTATCATAAAAACAACCAAGGACTTAATTATAATAAACGTAAAGATTTTCATCTGAAATTCCTCCTTCCAAAGTTTTTTCTTGGCAACAATCCAGCTCAAAAAAGGTATTTTTTTCATTTCTTTTGGGAATGAAAACAAAAAACAAATAATACTCAGAAAAAGGAAAAAGGAAAAAGATAGAACGGGAACAATCCAGCTAAGAAGAGCAAGGGCAAGAAAGAGAAACGCAAGGACAACAACCATCGTCCTAATAAGCGAATTGCTAGTCACCATTCTCATAAAAAGAAAAGGGTGCCTACTTTAAAAACCTAACTCCAAATCTGACCAAACCAACTTGTGATCCGAATACCCGTCGAGAGTCCCAGCGTCGATCAGCCTCATGCCTTCGCTATAAAGTATATTGTCTACTGCAGAGAAACTGAACGGACGAAGCTCCTCTATGTTCGGACACGTCCCGCTAGAAATTGAAGGCGAAAAGTCCAGCCCAGAAATAGGACTCAATTCGGAAAACTCTTGGTTGAAATCTCCCATCAACACGACCCTCCTCCCAAGACTTAACTGCTCGGCCACAAATGATTCTATAGCATCCACCTGCTCCATAATCAACTCGTCATTAAACGTCCCAAGATGCACCCCCAAGACCACCAGGCCCTTCTCTTCAAAATAAACTGCGCACGCTCCGGCACCGCCGCCCATCTCGGACTTTTGCGGCATTGAAAACTCGAGCTCGGCAAACACCTCCTTCGACGCGACCAGCGTCCCAATGTCCAAAGGCTTATCATGATGCTCCGCAGGGCCCCAACAGAACGAGACAAACCCGCTATCACGCAAACCCTCAAGAATCGCATCTCTACGCAGTGTCCCAAGAACTTCATTCAAAACGATAACATCTGCATCAGAAACAGCAAGCATGTCAATAGTTTCGGCACCATACCCAGAAAACGCCTTAGTTAACGCCACTGAATGAAGCCCGTGAAAAGAAAGATGCCCAAGAGCATTCATTACGCCAGATCTGCCCGACATACCGAACATCATATTATAAGAAACAAACCTCATAGAATCATCATCCTTGTCTGGAAAATCAAGCTCCCTATCTGCCATCGTAAAAATAGAGTTAAAAATTAAGATACCAACAATAAACGAAACAATAAAAACGATCCATTTCTTCATCTAAAAACCTCAGCATATTTCAAATAATTTTCAACACTTTCAATAAAAACAAGTCTTCCGTCACCAATCGTATGAACTATAATCCCTGCTACACAAAAACCAATAATTATCCAACCCCACTTCTTATTCCAAAAAAGCGCCCCGGCCCCGACGACTAATCCGACCAAAGCATAGAAACTATGATGAACTTTGTATCCACCAATGCCCGACCCGGCATTCAAAACATATTTCTCACGAAGAGTATCATTATTAAACAAAAACAAATCAAACGCTCCGAACAGAACAAGCCCAACGATTAACCCAATAATTAAAAACTTCACCCAACTCTTATCACCAGCTTTCATGAACTTGCAAAGAAAAACCCATTAATAAATCCAATGAAAAAACAAATAGAAAACATATTCTCTTCCAAGAAAACACAAAAGGAAATCAAGTGCCCGAATCCAAAAATCCAAATAGTCGTAGACACCCGGGAAAAACAATCCCTCATTGCAGCGAACCTTCTAGAAAAGAAGGCGAACATCAAATTCGAAAAGCTCGACATCGGGGACTACCTCGTCGGCGATACGATCATCGAAAGAAAAACATTCTCGGACTTCGTCGGATCGATGATGAACAAGCGCCTCCAAGAACAACTAATCAACCTCAGAAAATACCCGAAACAGTTTCTCATAATCGAAGGGTTCTACTACAATTACAAGAACGAGAGGACGAAAGTACATGAAAATGCAATCCGTGGGATGCTCCTTTCAATCGCAATCGACTTCCAAATCCCAATCATTTACACCGAGAACGAAGAAGACACCTCAAAATTCCTAATCTTAACAGCAAGAAAATACGAAAAGCCTAAAACCGATCACGCAATTCGCCAAACAAAAACCGCCAGGTCCCTAGAAGAACGAAAACAATTCATCCTCGAAGGATTCCCGGGAATCGGCCCAGCGACGGCAAAACAACTCCTAGACAACTTCGACTCACTCAGAGATATATTTAATGCGAGCAAAGAAGAATTGGAATCTACTGTCGGTCTTGATGCGGGGAAGATTCAGGGGTTTCTGGAATTGCTTAGAAAGATTCAATAACCAACCCCTCAGATTCACAGAATATGTATAGCCTCATCTACTGGGTGTGGGTGGGTGAGGATTTCGACAAGCGCGATCGAGGAGATTTCAAAAATATATCGAGAGCGAAGCTCTCCAAATAGGGCGGGAGAAAATCTTGATTTTCTTTAGGGCGGGGAAATCTCTCAGAGCCTATTGTCGAGAAACGGATTAAAGGGAATCTGAACTAAACTCTCTAACAACTCTCGCTGCTGCTGCAACCGTCCGGCCGTCATCTTTCTCAGGAACAACCTCTACAACATCCATCGTCCGGACATCCAATTCAGAAAATATTTCTTTGAGCAATCCGGAAAACTCTTCCTCGCCCAGCCCCTCAGTCTCGGCATAGCTAACACCGGGCGCGATCGAAGGATCCAGCACATCAATATCAACCGAAACATAAACCTTCCTCCCGATAGCAGACTTTTTCAAATAATCTAAAACACCCTCACAAAACTTTTTGGCCGAAGACTCATTATTAGCGGGCGAAGCTCGACCGTCCTGGGTGGGTGAGCTTTTCGACAAGCGCGACCGCGATCGAGGAGCGTCGTCGCGCAATTCTAGATCAGCGCACGAAGCGCCTATTGACGAAGAGCGAATTGGATCTTCGGAACAATCCCCAAGCCCAAACACCTTAACACCATTCTCTTCCAAAAACTTCTTTTCAACATCCCACATCTTTCGAACGCCAACCAAAACAACTCGCCCAGGGTCGAATCCCCTCTCAATAATCGCCCGCAAAAACTCCTCATGCGTCGGCTCCTTATTGGCAACATCACAATCCGCATGCGCATCAAAGACAACCAAGAAAGCATCTCCATTCACCTCACTAAAAGCCTTAAAAATCGGATAAGTTGTCGAATGATCTCCACCGATAAATGCGATTTTATTTCCAGAATCCCTCGACTTCTCAGAAGTTTTGGAAAGGTCTGCGAGCGAAGCTCGCCCATTAGGGTGGGACTGAGCATAGCGAAGTTTGGGGTGGGCCAAAACTGACTCAAACAACTCCTTAGCCCGATCATAAATCACCTTCTCAGAATCTTCGACATTAGAATTATCGACGGAAATTTCTTCAGCATCTACGCCAAGCTCGGCAACAATTTTATCCGGCGCATCTTCCGGACCCTTAAGCCCAAGCGCATTTATCCTCGGAACCTTAACTATTCTCATAAACTGATTAGAATTAGAGGGATTTTAAAGATTGGGTTAAATGTATTTCCAAATATGTATATCGTCATCAACACCGTTTCCCACAACAAGATAAAGTTCTCCACCAACATAAAACGCTTCTGGATCAGAATAGGCGCCTACATCAAAAAGACCCCTTATAATAGACTGACCCGCCTGATTGGTCTTCGGGACCCACGTGTTGTCAACCCACATATAAGCAGAAAGCCCGCCCCCAAAATCGCCCCTTATCAAATAAGTATCACCCTCCATCTCAAACACTGTCACAGCAACATAATCTCCGCCAGTAGGAAGCCCTGTAAGTATTCCCGGATCACCCGAGTCTATCCAACCAACTCCTTCATTAAACACATATCCAGAAAGTCCGCCAGCCCCTCTTCCAATAATCATATAGAGCTCAGACCCAATCCAAAATATTTCCGGCTTACCTCGAACAATACCCCTATCAAATCCCACAGCAATCTCACCAGCTCCATCCAGAGGATTCCAGGCTTCCAATGTACTAGACCAAATATAATTATTAAAAAATCCATCGCCCTCCCAAGCAATCACCCACTTTTGATTCGACCACTCGAATGCCTCTATCGACGCATGAGTTCCTATATCTAATGGGAAATTAGTGGTATCATCCCGAACAAAGGCGCTGCCGCTCCATTTATGGACACGAACTTTGCCCAGCCGAAATCCTGAAAAAAGATAGTCACCACTGCTAGTCCGTACAAAAGCAGTTGATAGATCATTAGCATCATAATCATTAGGAACTAATGCTGTAGGGTCTGCTATCTGCTCCCATTCATAAACACTAAAAACCACCGGGCAATCTCCCTCAACTACCCCATCACAATCCTCATCAGCCACATTCCCACAAACCTCGACTCCAGGTCCAACATAGTCACCGCCACAAGCGCCCCATACACCACCGACACACGTCTGAGTTCCAGCTACACATTCCCCTTCATTAGTTCCACAATCCCGCTCCGCCTCCTCACTGCAAACCGGCTCTCCTCGGGCATCCTCACCGATAATAATCAGATCGGTCGGCTGATCCGAAATCGGTGCTGATCCGATATCAACCTTCGAAGTAACTGCACCCTGCCTCTCGGTATTACCCACTGTAAAAATCGGAGAAACCTCGACGAACTCTGGCTCACCAAACCCACTCAAATTAAAGGCATACGATCTCGTCTTGCTTTCCCCGGGTGCCTCAACAGTACTACTCACAGTATCCCCGTCAAATGTAAAAGATATCTTCATGTTTCTAATCTCCGCCTCCCCGAGCATTCGCCTGACCTGAACTATCGCAACCTTAGTACTAGGATCATAAACCGTATATCCTCCCGAAGAAACAATCTCGACACCTCCTTCAAGCTCTGGCGCATCCAGGCTCTGCGTAACCATCGGCAAAATAACCGTCCAAATAATCACAACACCCGCAACAGTTATCAAAATTATCAAAATCGTGGCAACGATCGCAGAGATACCCCTCTTGTTCATATCACCCCTCTTTTTCATTTTAAATTTTAAATGAAACATGAAGGTTTCTTGAGAAACCTACTTTATCATTATATACTGTTAACAAAATTAGATTATTTAAAGTTCACGGCCCCAACGAAAAACTCGCAAAATTAGACTTCTTTGCGATAGCTTTAATGTCATCCAAAGAAACTTTAGCGACATTCTTTTCATAATCGTAGTAATCTTTTGCATCCCCAGAAATTTCTTCCAGAATCAGGTTAAGTGCCGTCTCGCTGGACCCTTCCGACTCGACCTTACGATTGCCCACGACCCGAACCTTGGCCTCATCGAGCTCCTTCTTGCTGACGTTGGTCATCTTAGAATATTCTTCAGAACAAATCCTGACGACCTCGTCGACCTTTTCCGGATCAGTTCCGGCCCAGATAACCATGTACCCATAGCTTTCACCAAGATCAATCTCCGTCTTTACCCCGTACACAAGACCCCTCTTTTCGCGAACCTCCCTAAATAACCGACTTGACATTCCATGACCGAGCATCATCGCAAAAACCTCGGCAGCATAACGCTCCTTATCCCCGGAGAATGGAAAATGGAAACCAAGTGCGACATTGGCTTGCGCCAAATCCTTACGTTTCTCACTGCCGCTCAGAACCCGAATCTTGACATCTAGCAAGACAACATCCTCGCTATCTCGCTGGACGCTCAACTTCTCCGCCATCGAGACTACTTCGTCAAAATCATTATCACCGACGACGCAGAGAACGCTGTTGGCCGGAACATAAACAGAGCGATGCCTATCAAAAAGTTGATCTCGCGTCATCCCCCGAACATTTTCCTCGGTACCAGCTATAAACATCCCGAACGGATCCTCGTACAAAGAACTCTTAATGCGCTCCATCACATGCGCCCGCGGATTATCCCGGTACATCTTGATCTCCTCGCAAATAACATTCGCCTCCTTCGCCACCTCCTCCTCGGGAAAAGTCGCATTAAAGAAAACGTCAAATAAAACATCCATCGCCGCACCTAAATGTTCCGACGGCAATTTCACATGATATGCCGTGATCTCCTCGTGGGTAAACGCGTTCAAATCTCCACCAACACCCTCAACCTCTTCGGCGATTTGCCTAACAGTCCGCTTCTCGGTTCCCTTAAAGCAAAGATGTTCGATAAAATGAGCAATTCCCTTTTCTTTTGCAGTCTCGTAAGCAGCACCATACTTCACCCCGAGCATAACTGTCGTAACCGGCACATCCCTTTTTTCGTGAATCACGGTCAGCCCATTTTGCAAAACCTTTTTGTTAAATTTCATAGAATTGTCCAATCTCTAATCTTTTTATTTCTTCCTAAAAACAAACACTCGCTCCCCACTCATTCTAAAATCTTTTTCGACAACAAAATTCTCTTCCAAGAAATCAACGAGCCACTTCCGCTGAACAGCGAACTTCTTCCGACCACCCAAGCTCTCTGTGGGTAAGCTCAAAACTATATTCTCGCACTCTTCGGAAATCTCTGAAATAAATTTCTTGGAAAAATTCCGCTCCATATTCTCCAAGGCATCCACAACCTGAAGCATAAAAACAACCCGCGGCTTAAACTGCCCATAGCCTTTCAGTAGTGCAACTACTTTCTCGACATTAAACAAATCCTCACGAATCGCATGCGCTCCTTCAAAACCTCGATCGCGAAAGTAATTATTCATCTGATCAACCAGCTGGCCAGCGGCCTCGACGGCCAAGTACTTCACATCACCGGCGACTTCCCTCAAAGCCGGATAAGAAAACCCATTAGCGCCAGCACCAAGATCTATAATTGAACCAATGTTCTCACGATGCCCATTACTAGAATCTCGAATATTCGAAGCGAAGCTTCGAGAATTAGGGTGGGTGGGTGAGGATTTTTCTTTGGAAAAATTCTGGGCCTCGAGAGATTCTTGACCACTAAATATTTCCCTATAAAACTCCGAATAATCTCTTTTCTTACTAGACATATGCGCCGCCAGCATCTCTTCCGGAGAGCTCTTGCCTTTCAAAACTCGATTGGTCAGAAACACTCCGAAGTACTTCCTCAAAAAAGCCCGAGCCTCCTTAACATCTTCCTTGCTCACGACAAGCGCCCGCTCAACAATTGAATCCGGCAATCCAGAAAATTCTTTTTTCTTCTTAACTTCGCAAATCAATTCTTTATCCATCTAACTCAACTCCAACCGGACAATGGTCCGAACCTTCGACCTCATTCAGAATAAAGGAATCCTTAACGCTAGAAAACATTTTATCGCAAGCAAAAACATAATCAATCCTCCATCCGACGTTGCGCTTCCTCAAATCAAAAACATAAGGCCACCAACTATACTTCACCTCATTAGGATACATCTCACGAAAACAATCTTTAAATCCGCACCCAATCACCTCTCCAATCTTCAACCTTTCTTTGTCGCTGAACATAATATTCTTCTTATTCTCCTTGGCCCTAGCTAAGTCGATATCAGCCCTTGCAATATTAAAATCTCCAACCAACAAAACCGGCGGCCCTTCCAAAAGAATCTCCTTAACATAATCAACCAGAAAATCGTAACTTTCCATCTTATAGCCCAAATTAGATTTATCCCTTCCTCCATGCGGCAAATAAAAATTAATTAAAACAAAATTCTCATATCTTAAAACCAACATCCTGCCCTCACTATCAAATCTACTAAATCCAATATCATATTCAACGCTCAAAGGCCTGAGTTTACTATAGACCGCAACCCCACTATAACCTTTCTTCTCAGCAGAATTAATATACAATTTATATCCTTCCAAATCAACCAACTCAGAAGGAAGCTGCTCCTTGTTCGCCTTTATTTCCTGCAAACACAAAACGTCCGGATCATGCTCTTTAACGAAATCCAAAAATCCCTTGCCATGAGCCGACCGAATCCCATTAACATTCCATGATACAATTTTCATTCTACCTCGATCTCCCGTCGCCAAGAATGCTCACCGCTCGAAGAATCCTCAAAAGATTTCACGACCAACTCCTTTTCAAACAGCGGACAATTTAAAACAAATGTCTCAAACTCACCACCCTCGCCAGCCGGATGGATCTTATATTTCTCCTTCAACAAAGCAACTTCTTCAATAAATTTCTCGTCGATCTTTCGGCCCAGCCACGAGCCATCCAGCGGATACGCAGCAACAGCAACAATCATAATGTCGAAATCATTCTCAATAAGCTCCTTCAGATAAGAAATCTCATCCTTATGCCAAAGCAGATTGATACACTCCAGACCAAGCTCATCGCAAATCTTCCCAATCCGAGACGCCTGATACTCCGAATGCAGCGCCCCCGTCACAATTCCCTCAACACCATATTTATCCCTAACCTTCTCTATAGAATCTTTCAAATCAACCAACTCTTCTTCCTCAATACCTTTCGTCTCGAAAGTCTCCAAAGGAACTCCCATAACTTCCGCCTGCTTCCGCGTCTTCTCAATCGACGGAGTATGGAACATATAACTGTCCTTATTCTCAGAAAGAATCGTAACCGCACAAGCCAACTCATGTCCCGCCTGCTTCGCTAAATACGCCGAATAAACCGAATCCTTCCCGCCAGAAAACAAAACAGCAACCTTCATAATTCAAAGAAAAAAACCCACTTTAAGAGCTTTTGCAATCATCCCTTCACGACGCCAACAGCCTTTTTCTTCCGCCATCTATTTTTAGGCCGGTGCAAAAACCCATGGATTAGATATGCTATGACGATCAGGCCGATGACCACCACCCCGAGGGCCGCATAAAACGCCCGGGTCCACTTCCCCTCTCCAAGCTCGCCAGCCGAAGACCCACCAGAAGAATCAGAACCATCTACAGGATTACTCGCATCTAATCCGTCACCGGATCCATCATCCATGCCTCCATCACCGAGATCATCTATTAAAGGATCGTCGTCTAGATCATCACCTAGGTCGTCTTCTAAAAATTCGTCATCGTCAAAATCATCGTCTACAGCGATGACAATCCCGCAAACTAACACTATCATAAAAACAAAAACCAACAGCCCCTTTTTCATATTCAAATAATCTCAAAGATATATATAAATGTTTAGCAGCCTCAAGCAAGAACCGCGTAAAGCCTGTCCTTTTCCTTGACAATATTAACCCTCGGCCTTATCTCTCCCCTCGTTTCCTTAAACCTATATCCCGCATTTCTAAATATTGTACCATTTTCTGTCTGCTGAGGGAGTAAGCTACCGTCCAACTCATGTAGCAATATGGGGAACCGTGAAGCATCTGCCGTTAGAACCTCGCCTCCTTTACGGACCGCATTCTCCGCAACGTTCAACTTCTTATAAACCCTACAACTATCACTCTTAGCTCCCGACATTCTACTCCATTCATAAAACTTCAATCGACTAGAGCCCCGAGAAGACTTCCCTATACCCTTGGCCGCAGCATGTAAAATACATATTTCCTTGGCGGAAGATTCAGAATATTCTTTACAACCTGCCCGGAAAACTTTTCTAATAGGATCATAATCCAGCCACGTTTCCACACTTATATCGACAGATGAACCCCCGGACGACAAAAGGCCCCCACCTAAACTTAGGGCAAGGGTAGCGCCCCCTGAAGCAAGTGCAGAAGACGCCATAGCACCCGAGCTGCCCCCCAGAGAAGAATAGCCAGAACCAGAAGATCCCTCAACAATAACTCTCGCTTCCGGAGTGACTGAATATCCTGGCAATCTACATGTTAACTTTTCTCCATCGATGAGCTTATACTCTGAAGCACTCACCGTCAAATCATAATTATACTCCACCTCCGCCTCGTCCAACAAATCATATTTTACATTATTAGTTAGATATCTTTCCTTAATCTTCCTGGAGTCCTTTCTCTTTTTTGTTTTGGCATACACTACTGCCTTGTATCCAATACTACCATAAGGCAACTCGCCAACCTTAATCTCGAAGCTTACCAGTTCCCCATCTTGCAAACCTAGAATCTCTGTAGACTTCCCGATAGCCTTTCCCCCAGGAATTGCCCGGACGACAACCGAGACCTTTTTGTTCTCTAAAGCATCTCTTCCTACATTTACAAATGCCGCAGTAGCCACTCCATCAGAAACAGAAAAGTTCGTCATTTCTAAATCATACCATTTTTCAGGAACCTTTACCTTCCGAACAATCGGCTTAGACCTAGACTCTCCACTTACACCAACCAATTCAAAAGTAAGAGTTTTCCCTCGGTAGTCAGCCGAAACATTCATTTTCATGGAAAGATCTTCTGGGGAAATATCCCTCACAAAAATAACTTCACTACCCCTTTTGGCAGTCATCTCATAATGATCAATTAGCTCATATGTCGTAAAGAAACATTCGGCAAAATCCATGTCCTGCTCGCAAAACAACCCAGGCTTAACCAATTTTTTTGTTTTCAATTTTCTAGGCTTAGTCCATTGCGATTCAAAAATTAGATCTGACTCATTAATAAACTCATCTATAACGTCTGGAATTTCGTGTATCGGAGCCCCGTTCACCTTAATGGAAATACTATACTCCTTTTCTGGGTTTAAGTCCTCGACAACATGCGTTTGAACATTTATACCCTCTACGTTTTCGACAGAAATCAGCTTGGTAGCGGATTCAGTCAAGTTAGAATCATCAACACCCAACTCTTCAACCGCAATAGAATAAGACTCTGCATATTTGTTCGTCCCCCAAGAAATAACCAAACTCCTGCTCGTTGCGGTATATCTTTTCACCCACTTCGGAGTAGCCAATCTCAAACACTTGTTAATATAGGTCTTACTGCTTTTTTCGATACTATTTTGCAACTTAACAAATTTTTTCCCAGTCTTATTGGCCTCCAACATCGCGGTCTCCTTGTCAATATTTTTGTATATCGAATTCTCAAGCCTTATACACCTCTTCTCGCTCAGAATAGTACTTCTAACAGCAAACCCCGTCAATCCATCGAAAATCCCAGCAAAAGCAAGCCCTCCAACAATTAACAAAACAACAACAACAATTAATCCCACCCCTATCTTCTTCATGTAAAAACCTAAACAATATACTTTATAAATATTTCGCAGATATTCGGCCCAATAAACCACGAAGGCTTCTTCAAAACCCTCTTTTCCATTTTATTTTTAATGGAACATGAAAGCTTCTTTAGAAACCTACCTTTCCATTAATTTCTTAAACTAATCTTCTTTAATAATCTTATGGCGTCGACAAACCAATCACCATTCTACCAAAAAGCTGAGGAAGAATTCCTTGCGGCAACAACCGACGAAGAAAGGATCGCGTGCCTAGAGGTGATGATGAAAGAATGCCCCAAGCACAAGTCTTCTGAAAATATGCGGAAAAACCTGACAAACCGTCTGAAAAAACTCCAGGCCGGAGTCGAAAAAAGGAAAAGAGCCGGAAAAGGAAACCAGCAGGGAATAAAAAAGGCCGATATGCAATGCGTTCTCGCAGGATTCCCAAACGTAGGCAAATCGACAATCTTCAAAACACTAACAAAGCTTAATCCAAAAATATCACCCCACCCCTTCACAACATCCAAAATTCAGCTTGGAACCTTCAAGTTCGAAGACGCACCCATCCAAATAATCGACGGACCTCCATTCCCCGATCACGATAAAAGTCTTGTAAACTCCACAGACACAATCCTCTTAATCATCGACAACCTCGAGCAAATCAAAAAAGCGAAGGACTTATTATATCGGTCAAAGGCAAAGGTCGTTCTCGTCTACAACAAAGCGGATCAGCTTTCCCAGCAAGACAAAAGAAAAGTGGAAGCACAACTCAAATCAAAGTTCAAAAAACACGACTACCTCTTCTTTTCAAGTGAGCCCTCAAAAACAGAGCTAGAAGAACTTCACAAAAAGGTCTTTGGGACCTTCCCCATCATCAGGACTTACACGAAGGAGCCCAAAAAAGAGAGGACGAAAGAGCCAATGATCCTGAAAATCGGGACCACTCTGGGAGAAGCCGCAGAAAAAATCCTAAAGGGAATGTCTAAGAAAATAAAACAAGCAAGAATCTGGGGACCATCTTCAAAATTCAGCGGACAGTCTGTCGGGATCGACCACGAGCTCAAAGACAAGGACACTATCGAGTTTCACATCAAATGAAAACAGAAAAAACCCTGCTACTGATCTCAATAATTTTAATCCTGACGCTCCTGTTCATATCACCCACACAATCTCTCAAATTTCAAGGAAAAGTAGTGGCGATTAAGTACCGGGAAAAGACGATCGAAATAAAACTAGATAATCACGAAGAAAACTTCACGATCATCGACGACGGCACTATGGCGATCAGAGAGGGCAACCTCATTCTAATTGAAGGAAAAACAGACAAATACAAAAATCATAATCAGATAATCATAGAAAGCATCTCGCGCATCACCATTTAGCAGACAAATCTTTCAATATTCTTAGAGTATATACCAGAACCAGCGGACCAATAATAAAGCCGAAGATTCCGAAAAGCGCAATTCCACCCAAGATCCCCACTAGCATTATAACCGGACTGACATCTGCCCGCTTGCCCAACGCCTTTGACCTAAAAATGGTGTCCACATATATACTCAAAATAAGTCCCGTTATCACGACACCTACAAACGGGGCCCAGGCACCGATAACACCGTAATAAATCGCAAGAGGTATCCAAACGACGGTCGGACCCAGTCCCGGGATAAACGCCATAAAGAAAATTAAGGCCGGCAAAAGCAAGAACAGCTGGACACCCGAAAGGTAAAAACCAACACCAGCAACGATGAACTGAACTATCGCGACCAGCAGAGTTCCATAAATAATCCCCCTCGTTACCTTGTCGATATCTTTCGCAACCGCGTTCTTGTCGTCAAAGGGAAGATAATTCTTCAGCTCCTCGGCCAGCTTGTCCCAATTAATAAGAATATAATAAATTCCGAAAAACAAAACAATCAAAGATAGCACAAACGACGGAATATATGAGGCCGCAGAAGACAAGAGCGACACCAGAAGCAACGCCCCACTCTGAGCAATATCACTCAGATCAAAACCAACCTGCTCGAAGAACGACCACGACGAAACCTCTTCGAAGAAAGAAGGCAGGTTGCCCGTGCTCACCAAATTATACGCCTGATTTCCGATACCACCAACGACGGCAGCAACCGGGATCAAGAACACCAGGAACAAAACAACTATACAGATAACCGCCGAGAAAGAGTTCCCAAGTTTTCCACGAAGTCGAGAATATATTGGCTTCACAAGATACGCTAGGATAAATGCCGAGATAAGTACGACAATATATGGTTGGATAATTCGATAAGAAAGATAAATCAATATCGCGATAAGAACAAACAGAAAATACTTACGGATATCTCTACCACCCTCTTTGGTTTTCATTAAATAACAAAACAGAAAATACTTATAAATTTATGGTAGAGAACGCTCCTTTGGATTTAAATTCACAGGGTGCGCGGGCGAAGCTAGCCCAGCGTTGGTTTAGGTAAGCTTCTCATCAAGCGCGTCCGCGACCCGGGAGCCGAGATTCTCATCAAGCGGTCACGCGAGACGAACGAGTTTCTTGCCAGCGCGCCCGCGATCAAAGAGCGTCGGCGCACAACTCGAAATAGGCGATCAAAGAGCCTATTGCCGAGAAACGAGCCGCGATCGCAATTCGAGATAAGCGACACGAAGTCGCCAAGTGGTGAGAGTCGAGAAGGCGCGCAACTAAAGATGGGCGCACGAGGAGCCTATTGCCAAGAGGCGAATCGAGTGGGGAATTCAACTTAATCAAACAAATACTAATAAATCTCAAATCCCACTAAACCCAATGATCCTCGGAATAACCATCGCAATCCTCCTCGGAATCGTAGCGGGAACAATCACCGGTGTCATCCCCGGAATCCACACGAACCTTATCGCCGCGACCCTTCTCTCGGTCATCCCATTCCTGCCAAAAACATCAATCACAGTCCTCATCACGTTCATCGCCAGCATGGCGATTACCCACACCTTTTTGGATTTTATTCCATCAATCTTCCTGGGGGCGCCCGACGAAGACACCGCGCTCGGAGTTTTGCCGGGGCATAAATTCCTGATGAAAGGGCTGGGCCACGAAGCGGTAAAACTAACCCTAATCGGCTCGACTATCGCCAGCATACTCCTAGTCATTATAATTCCCGCGTTCATATTCACCGTCCCAAAAATTTACCCATTCATACAAAGAATGATGGCATGGTTCCTAATATGGATTTCAATTCTTTTGATCCTCGACGAAAAGGAATCAACAGCAAGAGCTCTAATAATTTTCATACTCGCAGGATTTCTCGGCATCGCAACTTTCAATCTCAATATAGGACAACCCCTCTTCCCGCTATTGACCGGGCTATTCGGATCGTCCACCCTAGTCCACTCGCTTAGAACAAAAACAGAAATACCAAAACAGAAAATCACTGGGACTCTTGTCTCAAAAAAAGAACTAATCAAGCCCGCAATCGCAACGACCCTAGTTTCACCACTCTGCTCATTCTTCCCCGGGTTAGGAAGTAGCCAAGCCGCGATCATCGGATCAAAAATTACGGGGACGCTAAACCGGGAACAATTCCTAATTCTCCTAGGGTCAATCAACACCCTCGTCGTGGCAGTTTCATTCCTAACATTATTCCTAATCGACAAATCGCGAACCGGCGTCGCCAACGCCGTATCACAACTGACAACGCTAACTACAGGAAACCTAACAACAATATTCGCCGCAATCCTAGTCTCTACAATCATCGCAATCCCACTTACAATATTCATCTCAAAAATCTTCGCCCGGAATATCCATAAGATCAATTATTCTAAAATCTCACTAGTCGTACTTGCATTTCTCACAGCGCTAGTCTTCATCTTCTCTGGACTTCTTGGACTATTTGCATTCTTCGTTGCAACGATCCTCGGACTAACGTGCATCGAATTTGGAACACGGAGAAGTTTCTTGATGGGTGCGCTATTGATTCCAACTATTTTATTTTACTTGCCTTTCTAGAAAAGAGCGGGTAGCAAAAGATTCCAAAAATACACAGCAGACGGAGTAAGCTTGCCCCAACCAATATTCATTATAAATTAGTGAGGGCATTGCCAAATAGTGTGGGAAAAGATTTTGATTTCATTTAGGTGAGATTCTCGACAGGCGATCACGCGAGACGAACGAGCCGTGATCGCAATTAAAAATAAGCGCACGAAGCGCCAAATAATGAGAAACGAATTGGAGGAATCTCAGAAACAATTCTGAAAGCTACCTTACCTTACCAATCTTCTGGAAAATTCTTATATCGCTCCAATAATTAAGAATCTCTCGCAACAACTCCTTTGTTTCGGAATTAATATTGGCAGAGTCGAGAAACTTCCCAGCTTCTTTCCTCCTGGGCGAAAGAACAGTTTTTTCAATTTCATCATAAACCCAATCTGGCAACTCCTTCAACTTATAATCTTTAGTCAAAAGAACCGGCAACCTTTTTTTCTTCGACTCAATATCACAAAAAGGCTGCTTCCCGATAATATAATTCCCTTCTCCATCTTTAACATCACAATAGTCCAAAACATCGTCTCTCGCTTGAGCCATAGTCCCCATTCTAAATCCGAACTGATAAAGATTCTCTACTGTTTCGTCATCCAGCCCCGCCAAAACCGCGCCAATTTTCATATTCGTCCCGACATCAACACCCGTTGTCTCCTCAATAAGGGAAATATATTCCTCCATCGAAACATCGTCAATTTCTCTTTGCGACATTAACATATCAATTGCCTGACCACGGCTTGTAATATGCAGCCTATCGGAAAAATACCCCGCAAGTTTTTTCAATTTATCCGGAGAAGCCTTAAGCTTATCTACAACTTTGGCCATAGCAACTCCATACAAAACATTACTCGCATAAAGAGCAAACGTATCCCCGTGCTTCACCCTAGCAGATTCGGCCCCCTGCCTTTGAGTATTCCCGTCAGCCACATCGTCCAACCCCGCATCGGCCCAATAAAAAAGTTCGCTTGCCGCGGCAATTTCAAGATCTGGATCTGCGCCCTTGGCTCTTGATAAAATATAAACAAATGGCCCCCTGTGCCCACCATCTCTCGGGATCGCACTTTTGAGAATATTTCTCAACTCTTCATTCGTCTCACCGTGATCAAGCAAAGAATCTATTTCTGGCGCTATTTCTTTTCGTATCCGCGCCAACTTCTTAGCCAACGAAGCATATTCCGGGATATCTATTCCAGCGCCAATCGCATACTTTATTGGTGCATCCACTAACATTTGTGCCATTTTTTTTCTCCAGCTTCATCTATCATACATTTATTCTACAACAACTCCTTAAACAATTTATATCGGAATATTCCGATAACCCTTCGTAGAAATCAAACACCTTTGGCAGCAAACGGCATTAGTTTTGCCTCGGCCTTCGCAAGATGGAACTGACAAGTTGACAAAGAAATCTTCAAAATCTGCGCCATCTTCCCGATCGTAATCTTCCTCGGATATCCATAGTACCCCTCTCGAACAGCCAACAAAAAAACATCTTTTTGTTTCTCGGTCAAAGAAGGCAGCAAAGAATAAATCATCACATTCTCAATCTTTTGCTCCCTCAAATGAAAAAGTTTGCAACTGGTCTTGGCCATCTTCTCCGCCGAAGAAAGAAACGCACTCAGATCTTCTTTATGTATCGACGCAACCTCCCACTCCTCCCAACCATCATCAAAAATAACAACTGGCTTCAAAAAAATAATTCGAGGATTATACGCCACCCCTACCAGCCCCCCCCTTTCGCCCCTAGCAGATTCAAAATATTCAAAAATAAAAAAATCCTTATTAATCTCAAGGTGATCCAGCTTCTTATCTTTCCTCAAATCCCTAAAAAATTTCTTTTTATTCTTCTCGCCACCCTCTATATAACCAGAACCGGTAAAAAATATCTTACCGCCCTTCACATATTTATTATGAGAAACAAGATAAATATAAATCCCAAACTTCTTGGCCCACTCCTGAAACATATTCCCTTCCTCACGAAACCGCGCCTTAAGAGTCCACATAACACTATAGGAATATTCCGATATATAAAATTATCCAAAAGATTTTCTAAACATTTATTAATCCAAATTCACTATCCAAATCATGCCATTAGAAAATACGCTACTCGGTATCGCAGGAATACTTGTAGGCATCGCGATCTTCATTAAAACATCTGAGCTTTGGGGTGCACTTGTGCCTGTAGTTATCGGCATCGCACTGATCCTCTTCTCGAAGGGAGCAGGCAAAATCGAACAAAGGAAAGATATAAATAAATAGAAAACCAAAAAGTACTAATCGGATTCATAAAATAAGCGAAATTTTAATTTCGCCCACCACGGGTTTTGGGTGGGCGGGAAATCCGGAAACAACATATAATGAAACAACTAATAACCTCCACAACCGAAAACATCCCTGGCAAAAAAGTAACACAAATCCTAGGTGTCGTAAAAGGAAACACAATTCGAGCACGACATGTTGGCCGAGATATTATGGCCGGACTAAAAAACATCGTTGGTGGAGAAATCAAATCTTACACTGAAATGACGACGCAATCTCGAGAAGAGGCATTCAACAGAATGGTGAATGAGGCCATCGCCCTAAAGGCTGATGCAGTAATAAACATCAGATTCGCAACTTCTATGATAATGACCGGCGCAGCCGAAATGTTAGCTTATGGAACCGCCGTTAAATTAAAGTGAGGCCGTAGTCGTCTCGGAACATTTTCAATGTTACTTATGGAGCCGAAGTGAAGCTAAAATAATTATCCTTTAGGCCTAAATCTCCGAAAAGATCATGCGGCGCGACTCCGATCGACGGAGGAAGCGAATTTCTCGACAGCGCCACCGAGATGGAGGAGCCGAGACTCTCGACAAGCGATCACGCGAGACGAACGAGCCGCGATCGCAATTCGAGATAAG
>Ga0075122_10000756_pt1 | contig 24349 bp, 36 predicted proteins | sample AntAceMetag02UKB_FD_69790 | JGI IMG/M metagenome (GOLD analysis project Ga0075122, IMG submission 69790) | Saline lake microbial communities from Ace Lake, Antarctica - Antarctic Ace Lake Metagenome 02UKB | ecosystem: Environmental > Aquatic > Non-marine Saline and Alkaline > Saline | place...
GCCCCTATAGTACAGAGGCCAAGTATGCTGCCCTTTCAAGGCAGTGACCCGAGTTCGAATCTCGGTGGGGGCGGACTACTTTTTAACTTCTCACAATGTTCTCTGTCTACCAAAGTTCGGACATTTCGATTTAAACTCACACCATCCACATAAAACAGATTTACACGCAGAAAATTCTTTTGTAACTTCAATTTTATCTATCAAGCTTATTATATCTCTTTTTAATTGTTCTAATTGTTCAAGTGTCCTCTCCGACGTTATCCTTCTATTGTGAGCCAAATAATGCCAAACGAGCAATGTATCACTTGTATTAAATAAATCATTTACAGCGATAGAATAAAGCGCCAATTGTCTATCTGAAGCAACCTTATCAGGACGAGGTAAGCTATTCGCAGTCTTATAATCATGAACTTCATATTTCCCTGTTTCTTTATTAAAAACAAGTCGATCAATAAAACCCTGAATCATATATTTTCCAGTTCCATCAAGATCTAAAACAATTTTTCTTTCCAGTTCTAATGTTCCATCATCAAACGGCTTGTGTTTTAAATAATAATCTAAAAGAAACTTAACACCTTTATTAAAATAATCTTGAACTGTAAAATCTCTTTTAACTACCAAAATATCTTCACTATAAAGTTCATGCCATTTATTTGCATAATATGTAATAATTTCATCAACCGAATGAATAACTCCATTTTTCTTATCGATATACATCCATTCTAATGTATCGTGAACAACACTACCAAGATGCGCCTCGATACTTGTTTTAAAATCAGGCTTAATTCTATCGATATATCTAAGCTTAAACTTAAACGGACATTGTTCAAATGTACTCAATCTAGAATGTGAATAAACCACCATAACTTTAAACAAAACTCAATCAGCTTATAAAATTTGCGAACTATCTAAGAGTGAATTATTTAACGCCTATTGGCACAAATTAAATAACGAGTTTTTTCTAATTTAAGATTTCTAACACCTTTCCCAATATGAGATGGAAGATTCATTTTTTCTAATTTAGAAATTGTTTTTCCCATGTCTTTACAAATACTAAAAAGTTTAGATTCAGAAATATTTTTCCTTTCGGTAAAATATTGAGAATAAAGTTTAATAGATTCATCATCCCCCTTGAAATTGCCAGCACACACTTCTTTAAGTTGAATTTTTGCTAAATAAATTTTAGATTGATAAACTGTTAATTTAACATTTTGTTCTAATAATTTATGATACAGATCAATCATCTTTTCAGATTCAGCACTAAGTCCAACAGGAACTTCTTGAACAAACCAGTTTTTAATTAATTCTGTCATTTAGCCAAACTCCTTTTTTATTTTAGATCTTAATATTTGAGCTTTGTTTATAGTTAATCTTGTTTTATCATTAAGTATATATTTACCTAATATATCCATGGTCAATCTTATCTCTTTTGTTTGATTATGAAAATCCAGAGTAATTTTTTTATACAAATCAAGATATGAATCAAAAAGCTCTTCTTTTTTACTATATGTTTCGCATCCTAATTTATCCCCCATAAACATTTTATCAAAATCAGAAAATATTTTTACTTGTTTTTCTAATTTCGATATTTGAATAAATAATTTCCCATTTAATTCTTCTGCTTCCTTGGATTTTTCTTCAAAATAATTATAAGTTAAATTTTGACATGTCATTTAATATAATTCCAAATCCTCGCATTGTTTTTCAATCAAAGCAGTCATATTTTTTTTAATTATTTTAACATCTTCAGAAATTCGAAATGATAAACTTTTTTTCTCCAAATTATTTATAGTATTCCTAATATTAACCATTTTTTCATAAAAATTATTCATAAAAATATTGTACTGATTAAGATATGAATCAAAAAGCATTTCATTATTTCCATACTCAGAACATCCCAATTGTTCAGAATTTATTTCATGATGAGAATCTTTATATGCTACAAATTTTTCAATTAATGAAATAGTATCAATCTGTTGTTTTTTTAAATTTCTATACAATTTTTCAATTTTATTTGTCATACAAAATCCAACAATTAACCTTATTTAAAGCTTTCTATCTGTAACCATTTCATAGATACTACAATACAATTCCAGATCCAACAAGTCTCCAATGTCCATCAAGGTTACGAGCAATACCAACATTATTTCCAGATAATGAGACAACAGGCATATTCAAATGCAAATCCATTTCACCATCTTTTATTTTTTTTATTGTTCCAACTGTTATTGTTGTATTAACACTTAGCATTAACATATCCCCAACAGTAAATTGTTTAGACTCCTGATTATCTTTAGATCCTAAAACTTTCTCGAACAGTTCTGCTTTCAATTTGATCTCATGTGTTATCTCGGGCAAAATACCAGCTTTAGAAACTAAGCATCCTGTCAATGAATCTGTTTTTGTTAAATATGGATCAAGATTAGTTTCAATCGATAAACTCGCACCAGGTAATGCTTCTTCAACTTTTCCATCACCCTTAAACATTGCAAGAATTTTCGTTTTCAATGTTTCATATACATATTGATTATTTTTTTTAAAACTTAAACCTGGCTTAATTTCAATTTCATCCCCAACTTTCAAAACACCTTTTTTTAAAATTCCACCAAGGACCCCACCTTTCAAATTATCAATTTTTGTTCCAGGCTTATTGATATCAAAGCTTCGTGCAACCAAAAAAATAGGATCCGATTTTTCATCTTTTTTTGGAAGTTCAATTTCATCCAATGCTTCAAAAATTTTTTCAATATTAATTCCTTGTTGTGCTGAAATTGGAATCACAGGAGAATTTTCAGCCGAACTTCCTTTTACAAATTCTTTAATTATTTTGTAATTTTCAGCCGCCTTTTCTTTTGAAACTAAATCAATTTTATTTTGAACAATAATAATATTCTTAACATTTTTTGCTTGCAATGCCATAAAATGCTCTCTCGTTTGTGGTTGAATCCCTTCATTTGCAGCGACAACTAAAATCGCAGCATCAATAATAGCAGCACCTGAAAGCATTGTAGCCATCAACATTTCATGTCCGGGAGCATCTATAAAACTTATGTATTTTATTTTCTCACCCTTTCCTTCATTGTTAAATTTACCACCATTTTTTGAAATAATTGTATTAGCATACCCGAGCTTAATAGTAATCCCACGCTTTAATTCTTCTGAGTGTGTATCTGTAAACTTTCCAGTAAGACGATTTAATAACGTTGTTTTCCCATGATCTATATGTCCAACAACACCAACATTTAATTCAGGTAATTCTTTCATATTGTATTATAAAAGATATGATTTATAATGCTTTTGATTCATAAATTATCTAAATACTTATAAATAAAATTTTTCTTTTAATCTAATGAAGAACAAAAGTTCATCATCAGAAAAAAATGAAGGATGGAGTTCATTAGGTGGCTTTTTTACTTTTTTAAATATGGATAGATTATCATATATGAAAAAGATATGCAGAAATAGAGAGCCAATCCCAATTGAGTACAGGTATCATCATAGTGGAAATGGATTTATTGATTCTAAAATTTGCAATGCATACATTCCCAGTAACGCCGAAAAAGTATTTTTTTACAATGAGAAAGTTATGTTATTTTAAAAAATCACAATTTTCCATAAAAACTTTCAGAATTACCTTCGCCAATTTTTAACAAACATTTACAGCATGTATACTGTCCATCAAATAAAACATATGACTTGTATTCAACAGATTTTTTGCAGCTTGCACATTCAACGTCAAAAGACATTTCATCAATAACTTTCAACTCAATATCTAAAGTTTTCGACTGAATTTTTCGGGATACCATTTTCTTTCAAAAATAGAATTAAGACTTTAAATAAATTTAGATACAAAATAATTACTTAATTACAAGAATGTAAGGTTCTGCTATATCAACTTGTTTTGCAAGTTCATTCATTTTTACTTCTTTTGCGATATAATTTTTATATTCTTCTTCGCAACCATAATTAACGGCCAAGGCTGAAATGATTATTTCAGTACCAATTAGAGCAATTAATCCTGCTTTTTTCATTTTAGACATTTTTGTATCTTGACTTTTATATTCATTTACCATATATAATTAATAATTTTAAACTATTTAAATCTTTCGCTTGTAATCATTACAAAAAAGTAACACTATTCTTTTTTATCAACTTTTGGTTGACATTGATCTGGGAAAATATCACATAATTTTTTAGTCCCTTCTTTTAAAACTTTCAAATTAATTTGACTAGCCTCTTCAGAAATAACCTTACCTCTAACTGTTTTTCTTAATCTAAGTCCTCTCGGCTTATTACGTCCAATTTTCTTTTTACCTTCTCTTCTAGGCTTTTTCTTCATTCCTTTACCGTATGTTAATAGTAATCTTTTTCTTTGATTGCCTTCAACTTCTTCCATTAATGTAAATCCAGCCTTATCACTAGCACCTGCAATTTCAAACTCATAACCTTCAAAATCAGGAGAAACTAAAATACCTTCAACTTTATCTTTAAGCGACTTATCTACCAAACCTTCTGATTCTAATTCTAAATGATACGTCTTCCCTGACTTCTCTGAAACATTAATTTTAAATGTCATAAAGAATTATATTAAAGTTGACTTAAAAAGCTTTTGATATGATTAATTTGAAATTATTTTAAACAATTCTTACAAGGAGTAAATCCTTTTCGTGTAAAATAAAATTCAGTATTTCCACAAACCTTATTTTTTCGTTTAATCATTCCTCTAAATCTACATGATCTTTTATGATACATTTTTGTTTCATTTGATCCAATAAAGTTATATTTAGGAATATTCAACTTTTTCTTCGGTTTTTCTACATAAATTTTCTTTTCAACTGGAACTTTCACATAAACCTTTTTCTCAACAGGTCTATCCACAACATGAACAACCGGATTATCAATAGTTACATATTCTCGCTCAATTTGTGGAACAATATGCATTATTTGTTTTTCAACTTCAACAATATCTGTAATTTCTTTTTCTTTTACAACTTGTCTATCTACAACCAAAAACGCTGTAATGGTATAACATGTCGTTAAAATCCAACTCATAACCAAATTATGAACAAGATCGAACTGAAGCACCATACTGATTAAGAGTGATAATGTTAACGTTAGACAACCCAAAAGAATCGCAATTAAAAGCGAACCTCTTCTATAAATTATTTTTTCATTTATTGTTTTCATATATACTCTAGAGAATTAAACTATTTAAACCTTTCTGTTTGTTACTCTTTTACAAAAGTAACAATATTACTTTAGTCTAAGATAATTTTTAATTTTATTAATTTTTTCCTTTTTGAAATTTCTAGATAGATCAATACATGCTCTACTTTTTGCAACATAGCCACCATTTTTTGTTTCATTGATTTTAATATTTGAAACAGAAAGATTTTTGATACTTCTTTCAACATTGCCTCTTTTTTCAAAATCTTTCAAAAAATTATAAAATTCAATTCTTGCTCGACCAGACAAATCTTTAATTGCCCTTTGTTGACTAGAGTATTTTCTAGACGATGCATCATAACACAATTTTTCCCCTTCAATTGTTGGATTTTCCAATTTGCCATCAGTTGTATCAATTTCTTTTCCATAAGCAGCATAACAATTAATAGAACCAAGCGTGATAGCCAAAGGCAAACCTAAAGTACAAACCCCTTTGATCACAGTCCTCTTCAAGCTTTCGTTAAATTTATTTCTTATTGTTTTCATTTTCTAATTCCTAAATATTTTAATTTATGATTTTTCATTTCCATTTTACTCAATCTTCCATTTTTATCAGTATCTGCTTCATTGAAACCTCTTTTAAAGTCATATTTATTTTTTGACTTTGAAGATCCATTAAGATAATCCCTTAAACCAATTTCACAATTTTTATCGGGATTAAATCGTGGATGAATTTTACATTTATATTGGCTTAAGATATTAGAATCCATTTTTTTAGGTATCAAATATCCATCATTATCTGTATCATGCATTTTAAACTGATCTTCATATTTTTTAACAATATCAATTCCTTGAGATTTAAGTTTTTCAATTTCTTGCTTTACTTTCTCCGGCTTATAGAGAAAAAATTTTAAATTTAATTTAGTATCTACATATTCTTTCATTGTAATTTTACAATCTCCATCAAGATCATAGGGCGATCTAACATCACATTTATTCTCATCAGCCAAAACATTTCCAGCCAACCCAATCAGTCCAATAACTCCGAACCCTGTTTTTAGGGCAACTTGTTTTAATTTATTTCTTATTGTTTTCATTTTCTCTTTATCTCTAAATTTATCTTTCTTTTTTCTAAATATCTCCTACTGTCCTCTAATTTTTCTTGGTATGTTAAATATCCGTTGGAGTCTGAATCTATTCTTTTAAATTCATTTTTATATTTTTTCACAGAATCTGAATTTTTTAAACGAAGTGAAACTGCCATTGCTTTTAGTTTGTCCTCAAAAATTCTATATTGTGCAGCGTCTATAGAAACCTTTTCTTTCCAAGTAAGAGAAGATTTTTGAGGCTCCCTTATAATCATTCTATCAACATATTCTTCTATACTAATCCCACAAGCACTATTTTTAATTTCAGGATTGAAAAAATTAATTTTTTCAGAACTAGGTAAAAGGATTTTACATCCTTTTTTTAATTTATTATATTCTCCAATTTCTTGCTCAGCTAAATATTCATTATTATCCAAATCAAATCCTTTAATTATTTCTTCGTATTTGTCTACAATATCTTTATAGTATCTTCTAAACATTATAATTTTTAACTCTTTCCAATCATCATTAGTAGATGGATAAAATCGTTCTATAATTTCGTCATCAATATGCTCTTCTAGACTTATTCCACAAGCACTATTTTTAGAATATGGCAGGGGAATTTTACATTCTTTTTTTAATTCATCATGTTTTTCAGTTTCATAATCTCCTAAATATCCATCATTATTCCAATCAAATGTTTTGAATGCGTCTTCATATTTTTTTACAGCATCTGGACGTTCAGATCTAAAGAGTTCGACAGTTTCATACTCTGAAGATTTTTTTTCCTTGATTTTTCTATCCACATATTCTTGCATCGTAACTTTTCCGTCTCCATTAAAATCATGAATTTTATGAAATTTATCTTGAGCTGAAGCATTTCCAGTCATTCCAAAAACACCTAAGCTAGCACCAATTACAATTGTTTTTAAAATTTCATTTATTGTTTTCATATATCATTTACAAATTTAAACTATATAAATCTTTCTACTTGTTACTTTTTAAGAAGGGCGACATATAAAAAGATTTATAAGGTTAGTATTTATATTGCTTATATGAACAAAGAATATCTACATCAATTTGAAGATAATCAAATAGAAAGAAGGTTACTTAGCTTAGAAAATATCCCAAAAGTAGAAGGTATTCTTGAAGGAAAAATTAAAAAATTAATCCTTTTTGAAAAAAAGTATTTATCTGGAGATGTTGATATTGGAGATTATCTTTCAGTAGACAAAGTAATAGATATGGCTCCATCAATTTATAGAAAGGTTGATAATTATCTCGGAGTTAGAGATATAACAAATCCGATATTAAGTTTTGAAAATGTAAATATATTAGATTTGGGGTTATTATTTTTACCAAAAGTTTTACCAAAAGTTTTAGTAAAAAAACCTACAAATGATTTGTATTACCCTGCCTTAAAAAGAATAGTTTTAATTCCTTGCCGGAGAAAATATGAATCAGTTGGAGCATTAGTTCACGAATATACGCATCATATTCAAAACGAAATTTTTCCCAAGCCATTTTTTAGAAAGAACGGCATATTTAAAGAGGGTCATGCGACCGGTACGACAAGACAGATATTAGAAAGATATAGCAAAGAAAAAGATAGTGAAATTTTTTCAGATACTATTGCTTATGATGTAATATGCTTAAGGCGATCATATCTTTGGATGTGTAAAAAATTAGGGCAAAAACCAAACGAAGAATTATTAAAAAGTAAATCACCCTTAAAATATATAGAAAATGTGCATTATAATAAATTAGAGAAACCATCAATTCACGAAATAGGAAATACGGCTTTTTTAATTTATGAGCAACTTTATGGTAAAGATATATATAGACAAATAATTAAAGGTGAATTTTGAAGATATAAAAAAGTAAATACTTGCCTCTAAAGCTATCTCATTATTCTCTAAATATTTATATAATCTACACACTTAACTAAAATATGGAATTAACAAATTCTTATTACATTTCTGAACTTAGAGAGAAGCTAAGAGAGGATAAATTAAGGCACCATATAATATTTTTAGATACGATGATAGGAGCAGCAAATGCAATATCTAAAACGCCAGAAGATTTAATGGGAAAAAGACAAATAGCTAGACAATATTTAGAAGCTGAATCTATTAAGAATCAAAGAAAATCCACGATTCAAAAATTAGAAGAATCGTCAATTGATGAAGTTTTTGATAAACTCAAAAATGAATATTCTAATTTTTCTAATGAGGAGTTTTTGGAACATTCATTTTTAAAATATAATCAATGCTTTAAAGCATATGAAGTCCAAAAAAAGATAGGGAATAGATTGGAAAAAACTTTAAGATATAAAGATGCAAGACAAATATTGATTGAAGAAAATCATACAGGTGAAAGAAAAACTGCAAAACTTTTAATGTATGAAAGAGATAAAATAAAAGAAATTCTTAAGACAATGTATATTTTATATAAAGATCAAATCTAATTTATTCAATTTTATCATGAACACTTTCATGAACACTTTCATGAACACTTTCATGAACACGAATTAAATCTGCAACCTTATCTCCAACTTGAAGCTTAACAATCCTAACACCTTGCGTAGCCCGTCCCATTACTCTAATATTTTTCAAAGATGTTCGAATAACAATCCCCTTAGCTGTTGTTATAATTATACTATCGTCATCATTTACAGCAATTGCCGTAACAATTTGACCTGTTTTCTCAGAAGCTTTCAGATTAATAACACCCTTACCTGCTCTTGCAGTTTTCCTATAATCATTCACGGCTGTTCGTTTTCCGTACCCATTCTTACTGATCGTTAAAATAGCATCTGTATCCAAAACTTCCATTCCAACAACTTCATCACCTAAATTCATTTTGATTCCTGTAACACCATAACTCGCTCGCCCCATTGGTCTAACGTCTTTACAATTAAATCGAATAGCTTGACCATTTCTTGTAGCAAGTAAAACTTCTTGACTTTCTTTAATCAATCTAACACCAATCAAATTATCTGAATTATCAGCAGGAAGATTAATTGCCTTTACACCTGAAGCACGAGGCTTTGAAAAATAATTTAATGAAATTCTTTTAACATGACCTTTTTTCGTAGCCATAAATAAATAATCATCAAAATTCTTAACTGAAATAACATTTGTAACTTTTTCTTCTTTTAATCCTAATAAATTAATCAAAGCCTTACCTTTGCTATATCTTTCAGCAGCTGGAATATCATATGCTTTTAGCCACAGAACCCTTCCTCTTGTTGTGAAAAACATCAAATAATCATGAGTGGAACATGAAATTAATTGTTTAGCAAAATCATCTGTAACAAGACTACTTCCAATAACACCCTTGCCGCCTCTCTTTTGTTCTCGATATGTTTTAACATCCATTCGTTTACAATAACCTTTATCTGTAATTGTAACAATAACATCTTTTTTCTGCACTAAATCTTTTTCAGAAATTTCACCAATTCTTTTGAAAATTTTTGTTTTACGACTATCTCCATATTTTTCTTTTATTTCTTTTAAATCATTTTTAATTAATTTTAAAACTTCATGTATATCTCCTAAGATTTTTTCGAATCCTGCAATCTTTCCTCTTAATTCTAATTCTTCATCTTTTAATTTATTTCTTTCCATTGAAGTTAATTGTTGTAACTTAGTTTCCAAAATAGCCTTAGCTTGTCTTTCACTTAATTTAAATCTTTGAATTAATCCCTCAAATGCATCTTTTGCCGAAGCTGATTTTTTAATTAAAGTAATTACTTCATCAATTTCTTTTAATGCTATTAATAACCCTAAAACAATTTCAATTCTTTGTTCTGCTTTTTTCAAATCAAACTTAGTCCGGTTTGTAATCATTAATTTTCGATGTTTAACATATTGAGTAACGGCATCTTTTAATCCAAGTATTTTTGGCTGTCCACCAACTAAAGCTAAAAAGTTAACATTAAATGATTCTTGAAGTCTCGTGTATTTGTATAAAGCGTTTATTACAAATTTTGAATCAACATTCTTCTTTAATTCAACAACAATTCTAGTTTTACCCTTTGCTGATTCATCTCTTAAATCTGATACATCTTTTATTTTTTTATCTCTCACCAAGTTTGCAATTTGAGTAACTAATGTAGACTTATTAACCATGTAAGGGATTTCTGTAACAACAATGGCTTCTTTTGTTTTCAGAGCTTCAGTTGTAATTTTACCTCTCATAATTAATCTTCCGCGTCCAGTTTTATACAATTCAACCATATCTCCTTGAACCATTCCTCCAGTAGGAAAATCAGGACCCTTAACGACTTCACAAAGTTGCTCAACAGTCACTTCATTATTTTCAATATACATATTAATCGCATCACAAATTTCTGTCAAATTGTGTGGAGGAATATTCGTAGCCATACCAACTGCAATACCCGTTGCGCCATTAAGTAGTAAAGCTGGAAGTTTCCCTGGCAATAATTCTGGTTCTTTTAATGAATTATCAAAGTTAGGATTAAATTTTACTGTATCTTTGTCTATGTCCTCTAAAAGTTCTTGAGAAATTTTCATTAATTTGGATTCAGTATACCTCATTGCCGCAGCACGATCTCCATCAGTTGATCCAAAATTACCTTGACCATAAACCAGTGGGTATCTTAATGACCATGATTGAGCCATTCTAACCATTGCATCATACACGGAAGAATCACCATGTGGATGATATTTACCCATAACTTCACCAACAACTCTTGCGGATTTTTTTGTTTGAGTATTATGTTTTAATCCCATTAAATTCATACCATAAAGAATTCTTCTTTGAACTGGTTTCATACCATCTTCAATCGAGGGTATTGCTCTGGAAACAATTACACTCATTGCATAATCTAAATATGCTTTTTTCATTTCGCTTGAAACTTCTGTATTGATAACGCCCTTTTCTTTTAAATCATCGGCAATCATTTTACATGTCGAATTATCTACATCCGAACATTTTGGTATTTCTTTTGTTTCTTCACTCATTCTTTATCTCCTTTGTCAAAATTTATTAAAAGTTCATTTTCATCATCGACATCAAAACTAAAAGATTCTTTTGTTTCTTTAAGTAATTCAAGTTTCGCAATCAATTCATCAATCTCTTCAATTATTAAATTAAATTCAAATACTTCTACATCGCTTTCTTTATATGTTTCATTTTCCATTATGCTACGGTCTCTCCTTTTTTATCTAAATGTTTCATAAACTCTTCTTCACTCATTTCAATTTCATCAACACCTTTACCTTCCCATGAACATTTTTTACAACCCCAAACTCCGACTTCCCCAATAACAACTTCCATTTCATCACTTCCACATTTTGGACATTTTCTAACTTTGAAAGTTTTACCTTTCTTTTTTTCTTTAACACCTTTTGTTTTATTATAATCCGCTTCTGAATCAAAACCTTCCATAATCCATGCAGGTGTTTCCATTTTCTTTTTCTTTTTTCTTGCCATTTTAAATATCTAAGTCCGCGTGTAATGCATTTTCTTGTATGAATTGTTTTCGTGAAGCGACATTGTCCCCCATTAACATTGAGAAAGTTTGATCAGCATCAACCGCATCTTCAATATACATTTTTTTAATTTTTCTAGTGTTTGGATTCATTGTTGTATCCCACAATTGCTCTAAGCTCATCTCACCCAAACCTTTAAATCGAGTCACATTGGTTGTATCTAATTTCTTCATAAGTTTTTCTAATTCTTCTTCTGTGTAAACGTAATAGTCTTTTCTTTTTCTAACTCTAAAAAGTGGAGGTAATGCAACATAAACATTTCCATTTTTAATTAATTCTGGCATAAATCTAAAGAAGAATGTTAAAAGCAAGGTTTTAATATGCTCACCATCAACATCTGCATCTGTCATAATAACAATTTTTCTATATCTTAATTTTTCTATATTAAACTGATCTCCAATACCTGTTCCAATTGCAGTGATCATATTTGTAATTTCTTCGCTTGATAATGCTCTTGCAGGATTGGCTTTTTCAACATTCAAAATTTTACCCTTTAATGGAAGAATTGCTTGTGTATTTTTATCACGCGCATTTTTAGCTGAACCACCCGCTGAGTCTCCCTCTACTAAATACAATTCTGTATCATCCGATTTTTTACTTGAACAATCTGAAAGCTTACCTGGCAATCCACCAAGTGAAAAAACATTTTTTCTTCTAACCAATTCTCTAGCTTTTTTTGCAGCCAATCTTGCTTTAGCGGAATCCAATGCTTTGCTAATTATTTTTTTAATAACAGAAGGATTTTCTTCAAAAAATTCACTTAATGCAGAGCTAACAATCGAATCAACAAAACCTTTAGCCTCTGAATTTCCAAGTTTAGTTTTTGTTTGACCTTCAAATTGAGGATCCCCCATTTTAACACTAACAATTGCAGTAATTCCTTCACGAGCATCATCACCTGAAAGCAAAACAACCTTTCCTGTTTTACTTTTCTTTTTTAAATAATCATTAACAACTCTTGTTAAAGCTGTTTTGAATCCTGAAACATGTGTTCCACCCTCGACAGTATTAATAGTATTAACAAAACCAAAAATATTTTCTCTGTAACCTGTATTATATTGAATTGCGATTTCAACAACTAAATCTTCAGAATCTCTTTTAAAATAAATTGGTTTGTGCAAAACATCTTTCGATTGATTAACCCATTTTACAAATTCAATTAAACCACCGGCGGCATAGAATTCCTCTTTTTTATCTTTAAGTTTATCAGATAAATCAATCTTCAAACCCGCATTTAAAAAAGCAACTTCTCTAAATCTCGTTTCTAAAATTTTATAATCAAAATTAATTGTTGAAAAAATTTCTTCATCTGGCCAAAATGTAACCTTTGTTCCACTTTTGTCACTATCAACTTTTCCAATTACTTTTAATTTAGTGATAGCATTCCCTCTTGAATATTCTTGTGTATAAATTTTTCCTTGTCGTGTAATTTCAACAATTAATTTTTTAGATAAAGCATTAACACATGACATACCTACACCGTGAAGTCCACCTGAAATTGCATACGATTTTTTATCAAATTTTCCACCAGCATGAAGTTTTGTTAGTGCAACTTCAACCGCTGGAATTTTAAATTGAGGATGAATATCAACGGGAATACCTCGACCATTATCCTGAATGGTTATTGAGCCATCAGTATTTATTACAACATTAATTTTCGAACAATATCCTGCAAGTGCTTCATCAACTGAATTATCCACTGCTTCATAAACTAAATGATGCAACCCCTCCTTACCTGTAGAACCTATATACATAGCTGGTCTTTTACGTACACCTTCAAGTCCCTCAAGAACTTTAATCGACTCAGCACCATAATCTTTTTTTGCATCCATCTATTGGAAAAAATCAACTTGCTTTATAAATCTTTTTATGTATTTTATCGTCGAGAAACAAAAAAATGAGGAAAATCACGAAGAATATTTATAAAAATTATCGTGACAAGTTATCTAATTTATTCAAACAAATATCAACAATTCCAGTTATATTTTTAGCAGCAGAATGCGGACGATTTAAATCAAAACCTTTCTCCATTTTTCCACTATCGCTCATTATAAATTTTATACGCTCATTATACTCTCTAAAATCAAAAACAAATTTTTTAATAAATTCAAAATCATTATAAATTTTGTAATTATTTCTAAATTCATTTAGATCTTCCAATGGTCCATAAATTAAATCATTCCAGGCATCACCAAAAAAATTTCTACTTTGAATTTCTGGCTCATTTTCATCATAAACAGATTCTTTTATTTTTTCCCAACACATATTCAATACTTCAATATACTGAAACATTTGTGAAATTTTTTCATCATTCATTAAACCTTTTAATATATTAACTTTATAAAAATTGTTGTGATAAATTACTTGCTTTATTAAAATAACTATACATATCTTGAGCAAGTTTAATTTGAGGATTTTCTAGAATATAACAAGGTTCGGTTTTTTCATCAGAAGATTTGATTATATAATTATTCATTTTACTTCTTTTTCTTCTTAGCTTTAAACATACTTTTAAAATTAAGAATCCATCGAACCTTTCTTCGTTTCATTAACATATTTTTTCGACATTTGGATGAACATAAATGATGAACAGTTCCATTATTCATAACCAAACTTAATCCTCTTGGATTTTCATAATCTTTTTTACAAAATGAACATTTAGGCATTTCCTTTCCCCTTTATTGTTATAAAATCACTTTGTACACCTTTATCGAATTCCCTATATGAAGAAATAATATAAGCATCATCCCCACATTTTGCAAGTAAATCATGATATTTTTTGACATCGCCAGCTTTAACATTTATTTTTACAATTGATTGATTATCCTTAAGAACATCATTAGCACTTTTTCCAAGATCTTTCATTATATTTCTTGTAGTTTCTTCTAAGCTTTTTCTAAAATAATGATCACACGCCCATCCCATCTTAATTGTGTGCTCCTTTTGTAACTTTAGACTTAATTCTTCGAGCTTCAATTTCTGTTTCTCTTAATATTAAAACATCGCCAACTTTAACCGGTCCTTTAACGTTTCGCCTCATTGATCGCCCAGTATCTTTACCTTCTTGAACTAAACATTTAACCTGTGTTATTTCACCTCGAAAACCTGTTCGACCAACAATTTCCTGAATTACAGCCGAAACTGCTTCTCCACTTGAAATCTTTTCTGTCTTTTTCTTCTGTTGCTGATTTTGATTTGGTTTCTTTGCCATTTTTCTCGATTAGTATTACTTTAATGATTTGATATCTGAAGCAGCGTCACCGGCATCGATAACAACTACTGAAGATGTTGAAACGGGAAGTCCTGCAGCAAGTCCAAGTTTCTGTTTGCTGTCAACAGCAAAACATGGAAAACTTTTTTCCTTACACAAAACCGGCAAGTGTTGAACAATTTCTTTCGGCTCAACATCACTCGCATAAATAACCAACTTAGCTGTACCTCGCTCAATCGCTTTAGTAACTTCGTTAGTTCCCTTTTCAATCTTTCCAGACATTTTCACTTTTTCAATTACTTGATATATATCCATTTTATTTCCTATCTAAGAACGTCTTCATTTGAACGTCGTCCATCAGATATTAATTTAGCGAATTTGTCTTTTTAAAACTTTGCGTATCAATAAATTAAAATATTTAACCAATATCGGCAAATCCCCACAACTTTTATAAATACCTTTTCTTTAAAACAATTATAAAGATGGTAGATAAAAAACATTTAGAAATTTCTAGTTACGTTTTAGGAACAATTAGCATTGTACTAGCCTTCTTTCAACCCTTAGCAGGATTTATTTTCGGAGTAATCGGATTCAAGCAATCAAAACAAAACAAAACCCCGTTAAGCAAACAAGCTAGAAAATTAAACAAAATAGGAATGATTTTATCTTTTATTATATTCGCTGTTTGGGTAACATTCGGAATAATTTCTTTAATAAATGGTATAGGAAGCGTTGAAAACTTCCCAATTTAAAATGATTAATAAAAATAAAAAAGCAGCAATGGAAATGAGCGTTGGAACAATTGTTACAGTAGTTCTTTTGATGACTGTTTTGGTTATGGGCTTAGTTTTAGTTCGTTCTATTTTTACAAGTTCAACAGATGCAATTGATGGAATTGATGCTGCAATCGATAAAGAGATAGGAGATCTATTTGGTGAAGATAAAAAAGTTGTTGTTAGGCCTAAAACCAATTTAGTAAAAATAAAGCAAGAAAAAGTTGAAGGATTTGGAATTGGAATAAAGAATTTGGAACGTGGTTCACAATCAGACTCATCTACCTTTTCTTATGAGGTGGTTGTCTCAAGTCCAGATAAAGTACAAGAAAAATGTGGTGTTGGTGGAGATCAGGTTTTATCATGGATACAAACTGGTGAAGCAGAATCAAATATTCCAATAGCTACTGGTGAGTATATAGCACAAGCGGTTCTTTTCGATATTCCAAAAGGATCCCCTCTTTGTACTTTTAGACTAAGGGTAAATGTTCAAAAAGATGGAACTGTTTATGGGAGTGCATTTATGGATATTTCAATCAAATAAACCTACATTTTTTAAATTAAATTAATCTTAACTTAACATGGAATTAAAATTTTACAATACCTTAACAAACAAAAAAGAAATATTCAAATCATTAAGAAAAGGAGAAGTTAAAATTTATGGATGTGGTCCAACCGTTTATTGGCATCAACACATTGGAAATTTGTTTCGCTACATTTTTGAAGATTATTTAATACGAGTTTTAAAATATAATAAATATAAATTAAATCATATAATAAATATAACAGATGTTGGGCATTTAACATCAGATGAAGATTCTGGTGACGATAAAATGGAAATTGCAGCACAGCGTGAAAAAAAATCTGCGAAACAAATAGCACAATATTACATTAAAATATTCAAGCAAGATTTAAAAAAATTAAATATAACTGAACCTGACGTTTGGCCAAAAGCTACTGAACACATTAAAGAACAAATAGATTTAATAAAAATTTTAGAAAAAAAAGGATATACATATAAAACAACAGATGGAATTTATTTCGACACATCAAAAGTTAAAGATTATGGAAAATTGGGAAATATAAATATTGAAGGACTTAAGGCAGGAAAAAGAATTAACTTAAAAGAAAAGAAAAATAAAACTGATTTTGCTCTTTGGAAATTTTCAGAAAAACCAGGAGTTAGACAACAAGAATGGAAATCTCCATGGGGAATTGGATTTCCTGGCTGGCATATTGAATGTTCAGCAATGTCTTCAAAATATTTAGGAAAGCAATTTGATATACACACAGGAGGAGAAGATCATATACAAATACATCACACAAACGAAATTGCTCAAAGTGAATCTGCATTTGGGAAAAAACCATGGGTAAAATATTGGTTACATAGTAGATGGCTTTTATTCAAAGGTGAAAAAATGTCTAAATCAAAAGGCGGAATTTTCACATTATCTGACTTAGAAGAAAAAGGATTTTCACCTTTAGAATATAGATATTTATGTTTAACAACACATTATAGAAAACAATTAAATTTTTCAATTGAAATTCTAAAAACAGCTCAAACAACATATCAAAGATTAAAAACATCAACATCTGAAATAATCGACGATAAAAAAATAAATAAAACTTATTTAAAAGAATTTGAAAATGCAATAAATGATGACTTGAATATATCAAATGCTTTACAAGTTTTATGGAAATTACTAAGAGATAAAAAAGCAACTGGGAAATACCAGACAATTAAAAAAATGGACGAAATATTCGGACTTGATTTATTTAAGAAAAATAAACTAAAAATTCCAAAAGAAATAAATGATTTAATCAAACAAAGAAATAAAGCACGCGGGCAAAAAGATTGGGAAAAATCTGATGCCCTTAGGGACAAAATAACAAAGTTAGGATATTCTATAAGTGATAAAAAAAATGGAATTGAAATTAAACAACTTTAAAACATCTGTAAAAAAACTTTCACCCTTGGGTAAAATAACTGGATTAATGTTTAAAGCAAAAAATACCCAAAATCTTTTGTTTGAATTTAAAAAAAATACAACAATGCCAATTCATTCATTTTTTGTATTTTTTAGATTCCTTGCTGTATGGTTAGATGAAAATAATAAAATTATTGAATATAAAATTGTAAAACCATTTACATTACACGCAAAATCAAAGAAACCATTTAGAAAATTAATAGAAATACCGTTAAATGTGAAAAATATTAAATTAATTAATTCTATCGTCGGGAAACACAATCTTTAAATACTTCAGCGACGTGAATATATTAAATATTATAAGGAGGTGTTATAATGGGAAAAATCATTGCAAAAGCTGTTATTAAAAGAAAACCAGGTTATCTTTATTACGTTGACGGAAAAGGAAACGTTTGTGAAGCTAAAATGGCTAGAGGCGGCAAAAAAAAGAAAGCTGTTAAGAAAAAAGTCGTTAAAAAAAAGCCAGTTAAAAAGAAAAAAGTCGTTAAAAAAAAGCCAGTTAAAAAGAAAAAAGTTGTAAAGAAAAAAAAGAAATAATTTTTTTTCAAACTTACTTATTATTTTTTTATTTACTTATTATTTTTTTATTTACTTATTATTATTCTCTTCAATCTCAATAAGCCTTTTTATTTTAACCTCACGCTCTTTTTGCGTAATTCCACATTTAAAAAAATCGGCACCAAATCCAACAGCCAAATCTGCCAAAATTGTTTCATTCGTTTCTCCGCTTCGATGTGAAAAAACTTTTCTAATTTTATGCTTATCTGCCAACTCACAAACTCGCTTAACTTCCAAAAGCGATCCAACCTGATTCGGCTTTATAATAATTGCATTAATACTTTTCTTTTCAATTGCAGTTTTCAACCTTTTATAATGCGTAACAGTTAAATCATCACCAACTATTAAACTATTATTACAACCTTTCAATAACTCTGCAAAATCTTCAAACTCATTTTCACCTAAACCATCTTCAATATAAAATAAATTAAAATTCTTAATTAAATTTTTCAAATAACTCAACTGCTCTTTAGGGTCACGCTTCAAGATAGGATTTGAATACAAATATTTTTTACGCTTATAAAAACTTGACGCTGCAACATCTAATCCAAGCGAAACTTTAAATCGACTCAAAACATCCAAAACTTGACGCTCATTCAAAGAAACAATCCACGCATCCTCGTCATTTTTATTACTTTTAAAATTCTTATCAACTTCTTTTAAAAATCCTTCAACTTGTTTTTTTATTTTTTTATTTGCTTCCCAATTTTTCCTAACACTTCCTTCGTTTGGAATTAATAAAAACTCTTGAAAATCTGGATGTCTTTCAGATTCTGTATGAACTCCGCCACCGACACAATTGCCAACTAATCTAGGAAACTTATTCGCTCTTGAATCAATTAACTCCCAAATCTCAACATTTTTTTCTTTAGCTAACGCTTTAAGTGCAGCACTCTCTAGCGCAAACAATGTATTCGCACCAATATGCCCATCAACAACATTTTCAATCTGCCTTAAATCATTAAATTTATCAATAATATCTTCTGAAAAATATTCACCCAATTGATTCAAAGCGTCTATATCTTTATCTAAACTTTTAAAATAAATTTTTGTCGCAAACTTACCTGTCGATTTACCATTCGGAGCCGAAGCTGAAAATTTCCCAACATTTGTTTTAATTTCAACAAAAATAGTCTTATTTTTTCTTGAATCTAAAACTGATTTTGCACTCACCTCTTTAATTATCATAAATTATCAAAGTATAGATTATTTATAATCATTTCCCTAATATTTTAATTATATAATCCATATAAAAATATTTTTAAACTATAATTGCCATATTTCCAGTATGAGCAATGAAGATAAAGCATGGAGTAAAAAACATTATAATATTGAAGATATTGGTGAATATGATCTTAAGCCAACACCTTTTATTGATAAACACTCAGAATTTTTATTGGAAAAAAATATAAAAAAAGTCTTAGATGCTGGATGTGGACAAGGAAGAAACAGTCTTTATTTGGCAAATCAAGGATTTAATGTTATTAGTGTAGATTCTTCTGAAAATGCATTAAAATTATGCGCAGAACTTTTAGAAAAAAAAGGACACGTGTCAAAAACAATTCACAATAGACTGCAAAATTTAGAAAATGTTGAGACAAAATCAATTGATGCAATAATAAGTACAACAGTTTTAACACATATAGCTAACAATGACATTGGAAGTGTCATTGGAGAATTTTATAGAGTTTTAAATAAAAAAGGATATTTAATAGCAGATTTTGCAAACCACAAAGATTCAACATACGAATATATTTCTAAAGGTAAGAAAATAGAAGATAATGTTTTCTTAGAAAATGGAACAATTGTAGCATATAGAAACAAAGATGAAGTGGAAAATCTTTTTAATAAAGACAAATGGGAAATAATACTTTTAAAAGATGAAAGTTTTATAGAACCTCCACATCCTGGATCTAGGTCATTCGAACATGAACACAATTCATATGTAGTTTTAGCTCAAAAGAAATAATTTAGCTAACCCCTACAAAACCCTCCTCTTCTTAAATTATTTCTTTCCCAACCTCCAAAAACCCAACTTATTCAGCACACACAAAAGGACCGCTAGACGGGCCAATGTGGCATCCCAGAGTGCAATAAAGATGCTGCCCAGCATGAACGTGAGGAAGTTATAAAGAAACCAGGGGTTTCTTAAATAGAAAACTTTAAATAATCCCTAATGGTAATATTCATATAAATTTTAATTATTCTAAAAATGGACACAGAATTAAAAAACTCAATTTTGAAAACAGGAACTACAATTTTAGGGATCATATGTAAAGACGGAGTTGTAATGGCAGCAGATAGACAAACAACAGCTGGAAATATAGTTATGAATAAAGATAAAAACAAAGTTCGACAAATAAACGATTATCTCGTTTTTTCAGGTTGTGGAGTTGCTTCAGATATAGACAGAATTTCAAAACTACTTGTAGCTGAATTAAAATTAAAAGAACTGGGATCACATTCAAAACCAACCGTGAAACAAGCAGCAAACCTTTTATCAACAATGAATTACAATAATATACGACAACCCTCTATGATACCTCAGCAAGCAGGAGTTTTACTTGGAGGATTCAATGAAAATGAAAGTTTCGAACTTTACTCAATTGAACCAGCAGGAAGTGTAATGAAAGTTGAAAACTATGATGCAAATTTTGGATCGGGCATGCCTTATGTTTTAGGATTTTTAGAAAGACAATGGGAAAAAAATTTATCACTTGAAAAAGGAATAGAGTTAGCAAAAGAATCTTTAAAGGCATCAACACAAAGAGATACAGGATCCGGCTATGGTATAGATATTTTTACAATAACAAAAGAGGGTATAAAAAAAGTAGTTAATGAAAAAATCACTACGACATTCGAATAATTTTACAAATGAATATTTTAAAAAGCATTAAAGAAAAACTACCAGGAAAGATAACAGAAATAAATTTTGAAGGAGCAAATATTGTTTTATATACAAATAATGAAAAATTTTTCAGAGAAAGCGGAGCTCAAATAAAAGAAATTGTTAGCGAAATAAAAAAACGAATTGATTTACGAATTGACAAAAAGATACTTCCAAAAGAAGACATTGTAAAAGAACAAATAAAAGAAATAATTCCAAGAGAAGCTGAGCTGACAAATATAATTTTCGATCAACACAGAAGTATTGTAATTCTAGAAACTGAAAAACCGGGATTAGTTATTGGTAAAAATGGATCAATTCTTGAAGAAATTCGTAAAAAAACTTTATGGAATCCACAAGTTCAACGATCGCCTGCAATAAAAAGTAAAATCACTGAAAACATCCGAGAAGTTTTATATGCAAATAATAATTACCGAAGAAAATTTTTACATTCAATTGGAGAAAAAATTTATACAAATTGGACATCTGAAAAACAAGAAGGATGGGTTAGAGTTGGATTATTAGGTGGAGCAAGACAAGTTGGAAGAAGTTGCTTTCTTTTGCAAACTCCAAAATCAAATATCATTTTAGATTGCGGAATAGATGTTGCAGGACAAGGTCAAAATAAATTTCCAATTTTAGATGTACCCGAATTCGATTTAACAAAAATAGACGCTGTAATAATTAGTCACGCACATTTAGATCATGTTGGACTATTACCCTATTTGTTTAAAATGGGATATAGAGGACCTGTTTATATGACAGCACCAACAAGGGATATCGCAGCCCTACTTTCATTAGATTTTATTGGAGTAGCTTACAAGCAAGCAACAGCACCAATTTTTTCATCAAAAGATATTAAAGAAATGGTAAAACATTCAATTTGCCTAAATTACAATGAAGTTACAGACATAACATCAGACATAAGAATAACTTTATATAACGCAGGGCATGTTTTAGGCTCAGCACAGATTCACATGAATATAGGAAACGGAGCGCATAACTTTGTATATAGTGGAGATATGAAATATGGAAAAACACGACTTTTAGATCCAGCAACAAATAAATTCCCGCGTGTTGAAACATTACAAATTGAATCTACATATGGAGGAAGAGCAGATGTTTTACCATCAAGACAAGATACCGAAAAATTATTTTTAGATAAAGTAAGAGAAACTGTAGAAAATGGAGGGAAGGTTCTTTTACCCGAATTGGGATTAGGTCATGCCCAAGAAACAATGCTAAGAGTAGAACAAGCAATACGAACAGGCGAATTACCAAATGTTCCAATGTACGTTGATGGTATGATGTGGGATATTAATGCAATTCATACAGCTTATCCTGATTTTTTAGGAGGAGCAATAAAAGCTCAAATTTTCCAAGATAGAAATCCTTTCACATCAAAAATTTTCAAAAGAGTTGGATCACCCCTAGAACGAAAAGAAGTAATTGAGGGTGGACCATGTATTGTAATTGCAACATCCGGTATGCTTGTTGGCGGAGCATCTTTAGAATATTTAAAGCATTTTGCAGACAATGCAAAAAACCTAATGATTTTAAGTTGCTATCAAGGACCCGGTTCAGTTGGACGAAAACTTCAAGATGGTGAGCGAGTTGTAGACTTAGGCGGAGATTATGGAAATCAAAAAATAGAAGTTAAAATGAGTGTTGAACTAATAAACGGATTGTCCCCCCACTCAGGACGAAATGAATTAATGAATTATATTCGAAACATGAGCCCGCGACCAAAAAGAATAATTGTAAATCATGGTGAAATTTCAAAGTCATTAGACCTAGCATCCTCCATCTACAAAACAAATCATATTGAAACTGTTGTTCCTAGGGCACTTGAAAGTTTACGATTGCGATAATATTAAAAACTAAATTGAACTCTTTTATTTATGGATATAGGATTTATTGTAATTGTTGTAGCTTTCATAATTTATTATTTAACAATTTTAATAAAAGAAAGAAAAATAATCCAAGACCCAAAAGAAATTCTTGAAAAATTTCTATCAATACTTTTACTTTACGCCGGAATTTCAATAATATATTTTGCATTAACAGGAAATCCTTTTTTGAATGAATCTGAAGACAGCTATAGGATTTATCTTTTCATAATAGGATTTATAGCAACACTTTGGACAATCCCAAACCTATTAGAAGAATTTACATTCTTTAGAAAATTTCAAAAAAAAGGTAAACGAAAAAAATGAAACACACATACAAAATAACATTAATTCTACTTACAATGTTTTTATTTACACAATTTATTGGACTTTATGTCGTTGATCATTATAATCAATCTGAAAATGAATTGCCGTATGGGATGGAAGTTCCAGACGAAGTTCAAGAAAGCCCTGGAAGCTTTTTTCCATCACTAATCATAGCATTTATTATGGCAATTATTTTATTAACACTTCTAACAAAATTTAAATTCGCATTTATTTTGAAAGCATGGTTTTTTATTGTTGTAGCATTAGCATTGGGTTTAACTTTAAACGCAATTTTTCCATCTTTCTTAAATTCAGTTTGGATTTTTCTAGGAATTGGTTTTATATTTTCATTTTTCAAAATTTACAGACGTAATTATTTAATCCATAATACAACCGAATTATTTATCTATCCAGGAATCGCAGCTGTTTTCGTTGCAATCTTAAACATTTACACCGTAATAATTTTACTTATCTTAATTTCTCTTTATGATATGTGGGCCGTATGGCATTCAGGAATAATGCAAAAAATGGCAAAATATCAGATGGATCATCTCAAACTTTTTTCAGGATTTTTTATTCCATATATGTCAAAAAAAATAAAAGCCAAAATTAAAAAATTAAAAAAATCCGATTTGAAAAAATCGAAAATAAAAGTTAATGTAGCAATACTTGGCGGGGGAGATGTTATATTTCCAATAATCACAGCAGGAGTTATTTTAAAAACATGGGGATTTTTTGGAGCATTATCCGTCATCATTGGTGCAACATTTGGATTAAGTTATTTATTTTTCTTCGCTGAAAAAAAGAAATTCTATCCCGCAATGCCATATATAACAACTGGAATATTTTTAGGAATGGCGTTGTATAAATTTATTAGTTCTTTAATTTAGGATTAATATGGAAGTGATCTAATAACATCTTTAATTAAACCAGGAGTTTTACA
>Ga0075122_10000758_pt1 | contig 24326 bp, 22 predicted proteins | sample AntAceMetag02UKB_FD_69790 | JGI IMG/M metagenome (GOLD analysis project Ga0075122, IMG submission 69790) | Saline lake microbial communities from Ace Lake, Antarctica - Antarctic Ace Lake Metagenome 02UKB | ecosystem: Environmental > Aquatic > Non-marine Saline and Alkaline > Saline | place...
TCATTTCAAATCCGTGATATACAGACTTGTTAATTATGACATTGTCATTACCAGCTATTTTTAACCAAGTGTATTGATTAAAAAATTCACCTGTTAATTTTAGCTTTCTATCACTGCCTGTAAACTTAATGGTGTTAATACCAGTCAACGGCGGCGTATCAGGTGGGTCTGGAGGATCTGGAGGGTCTGGAGGATCAATATTTGAATTATTGTCAAACCAATACCATCCATCTGGTCCATCCCATCTAAGGCCAACTAAAATTAAAACAATTTTATCTTTACCTTGATAAAACCAAGTGTTATTGCCTTTGATAAAATCAATTTTGGTATAGCCATTAGGAACAATCATTTCAAATCCGTGATATACAGACTTGTTAATTATGACATTGTCATTACCAGCTATTTTTAACCAGGTATATTGATTAAAAAAATCACCTGTTAATTTTAGCTTTCTATCACTGCCTGTAAACTTAACGGTGTTAATACCAGTCAATGGTGGCGTATCAGGTGGATCAGGTGGGTCAGGTGGATCCGGTGGATCTGGAGGATCTGGAGGATCTGGTGGGTCTACAGATGAACCATTTGAAATAAAAACATCAACATACTTTCTTCCAGCACTAGAATTAACTTCAAGTGATCCAGAATAATTTCCTGTAGACAAATTAGCTCTATTAACCTTTATTCTAATAGATCTACTTTTTCCTGTTCCTAAACTACCACTAGATGGATTAATGTCAATTATCCATATCTTTTCTGGATGTTCAGTAACAGCCCAATTAAGTATTCCTCCGCCACCATTCTTAATAGTAAGGTTTTTACTATTTTCTGATGAACCAAAATTTAAAGCTGTTTGTAACACTGAAAGTATTGGGGTTGATGGAGGGTCTGGATCTGGAGTAATATCTGTAACCTGAAGATTACCTTCTTTAACAGTAATTGTAATCCCTTCACCCATAACGATTTGCCCATTTCTTTTTTTAATAAAAGTATATGTTCCTACATCATGCCATCCTTCTGTCATTCCACTTGATCCAATGGTTAATACATATTCATATTGACTATTGTTAGTATGAACATACCATTTATCTCCTGACAGACCGTCGAGATTTATTCTTCCCAATGGATAATGACTGGTTCCTTTTTGTGAATTCCAAACTATTGTTTTCCGGTTAGCTAAATTAGTTCCTTTAAGAAATATCTGAACAACAATACTAGATCCGTTTTGATAATATTTATGTCCAATATATTTTTTATCACTAATTTCGTTTGAGATTGGAGGGCCATAATTCCAGCAATTGTGAGTTAGATAATAGTGGAGAATGGCATCATGAGCTGCAAATACATAACCAATTTTACCGAATTCATATTCATAATCTGGTTTATGCATTAATATCCAATATCTGCCGTCTGTCCTTTGAAAATCTTGAACATAAAAACCTCCAGGACTAACATGTACATGTGCACTACCGCCTCGATCAAATGGTTTTCCAACTACACTTTCTCCACCATGATGATTGTATGCTCCAACAAATTTGTTGGATATTCCTTCAATCCATACATTACCTGCAAAGTATCCGGGTTTGGGTGAGGTGGTTGGATTTGAAGATTTTAAACCAACCCAGCCTTGAACATAATAGTTTCCTCCAAGTCCTTTGTTAGAAACATAATAACGGCCGTTGGAAATGGTTATTGGAATATTTCTATAATATGGATCACTTCGATTTCTGTTTTGGTCAATAATATCAATTACTTTAGCGTTTAAATCTACTCTTGTAATAATTGCCACGTGACCATAACCATTTCCATAACATAAAATCATATCTTGTTTTGGTGGTGATGTCCCATTGTTTTCATAAGCAACAAAATCATTATGACTTTGTGCAACACCAAATAGTTGCCATGCAAAATCAATGCCAAATCTAAAATTATCCCCAAGCTGAAAATAGCTTTGATAAAAACGTAATACATATTGTGTGCATTGATGATCACCATCTCCAGATCCTGTACATGATCCATTTGAATAAGCTTGAACATTCCTATAAGGATTTTCAATGGGGTATCCATTATCGTAACCACAATCCTGCGCATAAGTATTAAATGAAAAAATACATAGAACAACCAATACTGATAATACTACTTTACCTTTTTTCATGATTCTCACCTCTTTGTCTTTGGTTAATAACTACTGTTAATTAATTTCTTTTCTCAAAACTTTTATCCTATCAATCGGTTTTTTTCTCCTATTGTTAAATTGTGAAAGATTTATTTCTTATTTTATTTTATTCATAAAATTCAAATGTTGAAATAATTTCTTTAAATGCTTTTTCTGAGGATTCTAAATCTTCATCAAATTTTTTATATTCTAATGATATAAAATGTTTTGCACTTATTAACTTGCAAAAAAGATTCATGCCATATAATTTGTCTTTATCCACACTGCAATAAGCTTTTCCATTTTTAATATCAAATTCTTTTAAACCCAAATCATCAAATATATACTTATATTTATTTGATACAAATTCTATATTTCCGTGTAAAGAACCTGTTGATATAAAATTAGAATCATAACTACCTTGGATAGATCCATATCCATCTATTTCTCTATCTTTTTTCGTTATTGATATAAAAATTGCATAATTCATATCTGGGTTTGATTCAACTCTGGGTTTACTCCATATATTTGAATATTTAAATCCAAAACCCAATTCTTCATTCTGATAAGTCCCCCAATCACTAGTATCAACTTCTCCATTTTCTACAACATCTCCATTGCCATTCTGATTATCATTAACTGGTTGTGATGGATAAAAGATAAACGCTAAAACAGCTAGGATTATGATTATAGCTAATATTAGCAAAATTTTTATTGATTTTTTCATAATATTTTAATTTAATTTAATTAACTAAACTTCTGCTTCAAACATAGCTTAAAACAGAGGTTTAATCAAGGGATCTATATAATATATAGAGAGAAAAATTAGAATTTCGTTACAGTTAGAATATTGCACTATTGCATTTTGATAACAAAAAATATAGCTAACTTTAGCTATATTTTAAGACATTCTGCGGATTCTGGATGAAATCCGAACTTTTTTTTAAAAAAATCCTGATTCAAAATTTTAATGAATGGCGTTTCCGCTCGCCTCCGTATCCACTACGGCGAGATCAAAACAGAAATTTTTTCATTTTTTGCCCTCCCGTTTTTTTATTAAATATGAAATACTAAATTAAGACGCATATTCTCTTAAAACAGCAATTAACTTTTCAGGACTAGTAATTTGAATAATCCGCAAACCTAATCTATTATAAATACCTGTATCATCAAGACAATCATCAAGTAAAACCGTATCTTGGTAATTCAAATTGTGTTTATTTAAATATTCATCAAAAAAAGGTATTGAATTTTCTGTAGTATTACCTTTTAAAAATTTTAAACTATATGAAATTAAAAAACCATCAAACGATTCTTTTAGCTTCATAGCAGGCATAGTAAATCTTTCAAATGTATCCATATTATCTGTGGCCATAACTACTTTTATTCCTTTACTTTTTATTTCATCTATCAACCCTGGAATTTCATCTGAAACATATTTCATCTGTCTACAACTTTCTGCTAGTTCGTTTAAAATTATCTCTTGTGGCACACCTGAATCTTCACTTAATATCTTGCATACATCTTCTGATGTGTATTCCCCTCTCATCCACGGGTTAATTAAATGCCTGTTATTTTGAAACATTGATTTTTCTATGGCTTCAAGGTGTTTGTTGTATGGATGATTTATATTCTGTAAATGCTCCCAAAACAAAGAATTGGATAAAGTTTTATACCAATCAATAAAGATTATTTTGGGTTGGTTGATCATAAAATATATTTGTTCAATATTAAATTATTTTCTAAAATACATTTTTTAATTATCAACCTCCCACAGCAGGGCTGACAGGGAAATCTCTTCCATTATATATAAATTGAACTGTAGTATCTGAATATTTATACCAAGTAAAATCTACTGTTAAATTTCTGCTACCACTAGTACTATATATTTATTCGGGCCATTTTTGTATTATTAACATTTCCTTATCTCCTGACAGTTCATTCCATATTGTTTCTGTAATAAATGGCATAAATGGATGAAGAAGTTTTAAACTAGTTGATAGGATTGTATATAATGTAGATTGAGCTAACTGTTTATCATCTCCACTTAAACGATCTTTTGTTTTTTCTAAATATATATCACAGAAGTCTGACCAAAAGAATTGATAAATACCTTGAGCCGCTTCATGGAACATGAAGTTATCTATATTTTTTGTAATTTGTTTAACTGTTTTATTCAGTTTTTCAAGAATTTCTTTATCATCTACATTATCTGACTCCTTATCAAAAGAAACATCAAAACCTTCTAATTTCATTAAAACAAATTTACTTGCATTCCATATTTTATTTGCAAACTTTTTTTGAGCTAATATCTTATCTTTAGTAATTACAACATCATTACCTTGGCCTGTAGAGAATAATAAGGCCATACGTAATGCATCTGTACCAAATTCTTCCATTGCACCTAATGGATCTACAGCATTACCAGAAGACTTACTCATTTTCTTTTTATCTTCATCCCTAATTAAACCATGCAGATATACATATTTAAATGGGATCTCACCCAATAGATATGTAGTCATCAAAATCATCCTAGCTACCCAGAAAAATATGATATCATAACCTGTTTCTAGTACATCTGTTGGATGAAAGTCTTTTAAATCTTCTGTTTCTTCTGGCCAACCTAAAGTTGAAAAAGTCCAAAGACCAGCAGAAAACCAAGTATCTAAAGTATCAGGATCTTGCTCCCACCCTTCACCTTCAGGTTTTTCTGTACCTACATATATTTCTTGCTGATTTTTTATCTCTTTAACTTTTTTAATCTCAAAACCGATTAAACCGTTTTTTTGAGCTCTCTGTAAATAAGTTGAAGAATGTCCACCTCTTAATTCTAAAAGTTGTTCCCAGGTTTTCCCTGGATAAATTTGTTCAATTGAATAAATATCTCTTTCTTCATCTAGTTTATAAACTTTAGGTTTACTTACTTCTATAACCAAACTTTCAATAATATTGTCATCTTGTTTATAATTTAAAACTATTTCATCCCCATCTTTAATATCACCAAAATATCTATCTGGTTCATTTGGATTCAGTGCTCTTGTTTCAACTGTTTTTTTACCTGCTTTTATCAAATCAAAGCTTTCTTTTTTCCTGAAAGTTAATGTTAAACCTGCTTCCTTGCTTTTATACCAAACAGGAATTCTATGCCCATACCAAATCTGACGAGATATACACCAATCTCTTAAATTATCTATCCAATGAAAATATGTTTTCTTAAAATGATCTGGTAATATTTTAATCTGCTCGTTGTCTATAACAGACCTCATTAATTGTTTTAATGTAACCTCGTCTCTTGATTTAATTCCATCAATATTTGATTTTTCTAAAACAAATTTTTTATTTACATTAATAAACCATTGTTTTTTAGGTAAAGGTTCAATCAAAGCTCCTGTACGTTCTGCAGTTGAAACATTTTGTTTAATTGTTTCTTCTTTTTCTAATAACCCTTCTTTCTTTAACCACTCAACAACTACTTGCCTAGCTTCTTCAACTTTTTTACCTTTTAAACTATCATCTCCAACCATAATCTTTGTATATTCATCAATAACTTGTTTTGATGGTAAATCATTTCTTTCAGCAATCTCCCAGTCAATAATACTATGAGCTGGTGTAACGCCTAAAGCACCTGTACCAAATTCTGGATCAACTTCTTCATCAGCAATAACTTTAACTTTTACAGGAACATTACAAAAATTAAATTCAAATTCTTTTCCTACATACTCTTTATACCTCTCATCGTCAGGATGAACAGCAACCCCCGTATCTCCTAATTTTGTTTCAGGTCTAGTTGTCGATATTGATATTGGAAAATCTTTCGAATATTTGAAAGTATAGAATTGAGCATCTCGTTCTTTGTGTTTAACTTCATCGTCTGAAATTACTGTTTGTCCTTTTGGATCCCAATTAATTACTTTGTCACCTTGATAAATCAACCCGTCATCATACATTTTTTTAAAAGCAGTGTATACAGCTTTAGTTCTTGGTTCGTCCAAAGTAAAAGCTTCACGTGACCAATCACAAGAAGAGCCTAGTCTTTTGGTTTGATTTACAATAGTATCATGACTATCTTGTGCATATTCTTCAACTCTTTTCAAAAAATCTTCTCTACCTAAATCATGTCTATTCTTTTTTTCTTTTTTGTATATATCCTTTTCAACCTTGCTTTGTGTAGCAATAGCAGAATGGTCTGTACCTGGTAACCACAGAGTCCTTTTGCCCAACATCCTATTATACCTAACCATTAAATCTTCTACCGCCACCATTAAAGCATGCCCAATATGTAAAATACCTGTCACATTAGGTGGAGGCATCATAATACTAAACTTTTCTTGGTTTTCTTTTTTTTCACAAGGTTTGAAAAAACCACCTTGTTCCCAAGCTTTATATATCTCATCTTCATGATCTTTTGGATTGTATGGTCCTTTTGGTAACATATGTTTATATTTTAACTTTTTAGTTTATCTTAGTCAATTATTTCATCAAAAAAACCAGCTTGCGCTGGCTTAATTTATTTTAAAATATATATCTAAACTAAGCCAGCTCAATCTGGTTAACCACGACTACTACATTGTTTAATCTCTTATACATATTAAATATATTCTAATATTTAATCTAGAAACTGTCAAATTATTTAATTATTTAATTATTTATTACATTCAATAATTCTAGTTACCGGGTTCTTCTTCCAGACTTTAATTAATTCTTTTTTTATTGAAACACAATGGTGCCATTTAATATTTTTAAAACCAATCTTCTTTAAAATATTATTATACGTATCCATCTTCCAATGATAAAATTTAAACGAACATATTTCTTTATTTTCTTGATATAACGAAAGAATCATTCTGTCGCCTTCTTCTAATTTATCTATTTTTTTCTCTTTCCTAACAGTCTTTTCTAAACAATCTAGATTTTCTTTAAAAGGATGTTCTGGGCTATTATTTAAAGATACAAATCTACCACCTTTCTTTAGGTTCTTATATATATTTTCACACATCTTAAAAAGTTCATGTTTGGTTTTTGAATAATGTAGTAAAAAAGTCCCAACCACTATATCAAATTCTCCTAATTTGCGCATTTTAATTACATCATAGTTATAATATTCTATACCTAAAGGATTCTTTTTCTCTTCCTGTTTTGCTAATTGCAACATATTACGTGAAATATCTACTCCAACAACCTGTGAAGCTCCTTTTTGTTTAAATATTCGTGAATAGTATCCACCTCCACAAGCTAAATCCAAAATTTTCTTATTCTTTAAATCTCCCAGAACTTTAAATAAACTAGGATTAATAATATATTGTTTATCTGCCCTAGTTCCCTGTAGGCCTTGATATTGTTTAGCTATTTTTGCGTAAGACATATCTATTTTTTCATAACAATTTCAACCATCTCAGACAATCTCTTAGAATATGCATATTCATTGTCATACCAAACAAAAATTTTAATTAATTTTTCTTGAACAACTTGGGTACAAGATAAATCTACTACAGCTGAGTGAGAATCACCAATAATATCAGTCGAAACAATTGGTTCATCTGAAACAGACAAAACATCTCTTAAAGCTTTACTTCTAGCTGCTTTCTTAAATATTGAATTAACCTTAGCTGGTGTAGTTGTGCTTTTAACTTCAAATACTAAGTCAGATAATGATCCATTAATAACTGGTACTCTAATAGCCATACCTTCAAACTTACCTTTTAATTTAGGCAAAACTTCAGTTACAGCAATAGCTGCACCTGTGGTTGTAGGGATCATATTATGTGCAGCTGCTCTAGCTCTGCGCAAATCCTTGTGTGGACCATCAATTAAATTCTGAGTTGATGTATATGAATGTACAGTTGTTAAGAGAGCTTTTTTAATTCCTAAATTTTCATCAATTAACTGAGTTACAGGAGCAATACAGTTAGTTGTACAAGAAGCCATTGATACAACATCTTCCCCTTTATATTTATCCTCATTCACACCAATCAAATATGTGGGGATATTGCCTCCTTTAGCCGGTGCGGATATAACAACTTTTTTAGCTCCAGCTTTAATATGTGCTTTAGCTGATCCGTCCTTAACAAAAAATCCTGTTGATTCAATAACAACATCAACATCTAATCTTTTCCAAGGAAGTTTAGCTGGATCTGGATTTTCAAATACAGGATACTTATTTCCACTTACATATATATTTTTGTTATCACTAGTAACCTCTCCTGCATATTTCCCAAATACTGAATCATATTTAAATAGATGAGCTAAGGTTTGATTGTCTGTTAAATCATTAATAGCTACAATCTTTACTTTTGGGTCATTTTCTAAAAATTTAAAAACTGCACGACCAATTCTTCCAAAACCATTAATTGCAACTCGTATTTGTTTGTTTTTTGTAGGCATATGTTTAAAAGTTAGTTTATATACTAATATTATATACCCACTCCATCCAAAAAGCAAAAAATCCCGGCTAGCCGGGACTTTTTTATTCTTTATCTTTTTTATTAATCGATATTTCTACTATTGTTCTTTCTTTCCCATCAATCCTTACTTTTACACTTTGTTTTAATATATGATGTGCAATAACTTCTCCTCTACCATGATCTGTTCTAACTCTTGTGCCAATTGGTGGTAAAGTTTTAGCTAGATTGACATATAGGTCTTGTTCAAACCTTAAGCAACATTTTAATCTTCCACACATACCAGAAAGCCTATCACCACCACGATGTGCAATTTGTTGACATTCAACAAATTCACCTGTTACTTGACCTAATTCTTTTAAAAAAGCACGGCAACACAGTTTCTTTCCACAAGGCCCTATACTACCGCAACACTTAGCTTCGTCACGAACACCAATTTGGTGAAAACGAATTGATTTTTGATAATGCCTAGTTAAATCTTTAACTAATTCTCTAAAATCTACTCTACCGTCAGATATGAAAGCAAAAGTCATTCGTCCACCATCAAAAGAAAAATGTATATCTGTTAATTTCATCTCCAACTTATGTTTTACAACATATTGGCGAACTTCATTTAAAACCTCTTTCTTTTGATCATTTCTTTTATTAACTTTTTCTAAATCAGAACTATTTGCTTTACGAACAATTTTTTTGATTTCTCTACCTTTTGTCTTTTCTTCATCAATTTCTTTAAATCCAACCACTAAACCCATTTCCATTCCTAGTTCTGTATGGACAACAACCTTATCATTAATATTCAAAGAAGAACTTGATGTATCAAACCAGTATACTTTATCCCATGGAGTAAATTGAATTTCTGTAACTTGCATTGTATTAAAAACTAATCCTAGCAATTTTCCTGATTTCCATCTTTTCACCTAATTTGGCGATTTTATCAGTAATTAAATCATTAATTGTTTTCGAGTCGTCTTTAATAAACTTCTGGTTTAAAAGACAATTTTCTTCATAAAACTTATTTAACTTACCTTCAACAATTTTATCCAACATTTCTGCTGGTTTATTCTCATTCTTTAATTGTTCTTTAATAATTTCTTTTTCTTTTTCTATAATATCTGTAGGAACTTTTTCTGGTGATAAATATTGAGGATCCATTGCTGCAACTTGCATAGCAATATCATGAGCCAACGCTTTGAATTCCTCATTTTTAGCTACAAAATCAGTTTCACATGTAAGTTGAACTAATGTAGCTGTTTTCTTATTACCATGAACATACGCTTCAACAATTCCTTCTTTAGCTTCACGTTCAGCTTGTTTCTTAGCAGCAATCTTTTTTCCTTTTTTACGTAAAAGATCAAGAGTTTTTTCTTCATCACCATTAGCTTCCTGAAGAGCTTTCTTAACATCCATAATTCCAGCACCTGTTTGTTCTCTAAGTTGTTGTATTAATTCTTTTGAAATTTCCATATTTTTTTGTATTAATTATTTTTCTCCTTCTTTTTTTGTTTCTTCTGGTTCTTTTTTAACCATTTCTGCATATTCTTTTTTACCTTCTTCAATTGCATCTGTAATATATTTAACTACGTATTCAATTGACTTAACAGCATCATCATTAGCAGGAACAATATGACCAATATTTTCTGGGTTAGCATTTGAGTCGCAAACACCAATAATTGGAATTTCTTTTTTAGTAGATTCACTAACTGCTGTTTTTTCATCACGAACACTTGTTATGAATATTGCATCTGGTAGTTTGCTCATATCTGAAATACCACCAATATCTTTTTCTAACTTTTTGATTTCTTGAGAAAAAACCAATCTTTCTTTTTTAGTATATTTCTCTTCATAATCATCTTGTTGTGATTCTTTAGTTAATCTTTGTAGTTTCTTAACTAAACCAAAGATTTCTTTAAAATTAGTAAGACTACCACCCAACCAACGTTCTGTTACATATGGCATTTCTACTTGAATAGCATATTTCTTAACTATCTCCTTAGCCTGTGGTTTAGTACCAACATACAAGATAGTACCACCACTACCAACAACGCTCTGTACAAATGCAGCAACTTTTTCGAATTGTTCTTTTGATTTCTCTAAATTAATAATATGTATCCCAGATTTTGTGCCAAACAAAAAAGGCTCCATTTTAGGGCACCATGCGCTTGAACGATGGCCAAAATGTATTCCAGCCTTCATCAAGTCTTTTAGTTCTATTTTTTGCATAGTTTTTTCCTTGTATCCTCCGTTTTGTTCAACTTATTTAGGCTAAATTTAGCAGGAAAGCCCAATAATCCCAAAACGTGTGATTTAATTAATATTTAAGTTATATCTATCGTACACTATTTCCTAAAAAAAAACAAGGGCAGAATATTAATGCCCTTGGTGTCTTATGTTGCATTTAAAAAAGCGAATAAAAGAGTAAACAGAGAAACAAATAAATAAATCTGGCATCTGGCGAAATATCTTAAAGTTACAACAGTACCCGAAATCGATTTAATACACTTTGTTTTTGTTCTTTTGTCCCATTGTACTGCATTACTTAAACCGCCTAGTTCTAAAACTTCATATCTTTTTATAAATCCTTGTAGTATTTCATATATCCATATAATAAAAGATATTGTTGAAATAATACCAAAAATCCAAGATAACAGTGTCATTTTTATCTCCTTGGCTAATGAATTTTAAGTGAGTTAATTTGTTTGTTCCTAGATTAACATAATAGCAAAACTTGTCAAGAAAAATTAAATATGATATACTCAATTTTAGTAAATAATGTGATAGCAAAAACAGATCCTTCGACTCCTAAAAACCCTAAAAGTCGCTCAGGATGACTATTATTAAAAATATGAAAAAAGAAACACACCCAACATATTATAAAGATGCAAAAGTAACTTGCTCATGTGGCAATGTTTTTACTACTGGTTCAACACACAAAGAGATTAAAGTTGAGCTATGTTCTGCATGTCACCCTTTTTACACTGGTGAACAGAAATTAGTTGACACTTCAAGACGTGTTGAGAAATTTGCAGAAAAAATGGCTAAAGTTGGAAAAACAAAAGTTACTCATAAAAGCAAGACAGCAAAAAGAAAGACTTTGAAAGAAAAGAAGAAAAGTGAAAAATAACTTTGAAATATTAAAAAATCCTGGTATTATGTATATATATGATGACAGGATTTTTTAATTTCTAAAAAGAGGTATGAACACACAAGAATTAAAAAAGAGATATGCAGAATTAGAACAGGATCTACAAAATCCTGATATTTTGAGTGATCAAGAAAAATATGTGAACATCTCCAGAGAATTTAATGGTTTAAAGGATATTATTGAGAAAGTTAATAAATTAGAAAAAATAGAAAACCAAGTACAAGAAAACGAGGAGATTATTAAATCTGCTGAGGATGATGTTTTAACTGAAATTGCATTAGCTGAAAATGAAAGTTTACAGAATGATATACAAATTTTAAAACAAGAAATTCAAGAAGATTTAAATCCCAAAAATCCTTTAGATAAGAAAAGTGCAATTATTGAAATACGAGCAGGCACAGGAGGAGATGAATCTGCCTTATTCACAGCTGAGATGTTTAGGATGTATTCAAAGTTTGCCGAAACTATGGATTGGAAAACCAAAATATTATCTAGTAATAAGATTGGGATTGGTGGTTTTAAAGAAGTTGTATTTGAAATTTCAGGTACTGGAGTTTATGGTTGGATGAAATATGAATCTGGGACCCATAGAGTACAAAGAGTTCCAGAAACAGAAAAACAAGGACGTGTACATACTTCTGCTATTACAGTAGCTGTTATGCCAGAAGCAGAAGAAGTTGATTTCAAGATTGAACAAAAAGATTTAAAAATTGATACTTTCTGTTCTGGTGGACATGGTGGTCAAAGTGTAAATACAACATATAGTGCAGTACGTATAACTCATTTACCAACAGATACTGTTGTTTCCTGTCAAGATGAAAGATCACAAATGCAAAACAGAGAAAAAGCTATGCAAGTCCTTCGTTCTAGACTATTAGCAGATGCAGAAGAAAAAAGACATAAAGAATTGGCTACTGATAGAAAATCCCAAGTTGGCTCAGGAGATAGATCTGAAAAAATACGTACATACAACTTTCCACAAGACAGAATTACAGACCATAGGATTAAAAAATCTTGGCACAATATTGATGTGATAATGAACGGTGATATACAAAAAATTATTGAAGAATTAAAAAAAGCCGCTTAAACAGCGGCTTTTAAAAACATGACCACCCAACAAGCCTTAAAATTTGGAATAAAAACAATAGATTCTTTAGATGCAGAAGTTTTATTATCCAACTCAATTAAAAAAGATAAAACATATATACACACCTATCCAGAATATATATTAAATAAACAACAAGAAAAAAAGTTTAAAGAATATATTAACAGAAGATCAAAATATGAACCGGTTGCATATATATTAAATACCAAAGAATTCTATAACCTTCCTTTTTATGTAAATAAAAATGTGTTAGTCCCAAGACCAGAAACAGAACAGTTAGTAGAAGAATCTTTAAAGATAATTAAAAAAGATAAAAAAATACAAAATATTATTGAATTAGGAACAGGATCAGGGTGTATATCAATTTCTATTGCAAAAAATATTAAAAAGAAAAATATCAATTTCCTTGCAACAGATATCTGTAAAAGAGCTTTAAATGTTGCTCAAAAAAATACAAAAACTCATAAAGTAAAAATTAAATTTATACAATCAGATTTATTAAACAATACTCCTAATCAACAAAAGGAATATATTTTAATAGCGAACCTCCCCTATCTTGATATATATCACAAAAATTTACTTAAATCGTCAGAAACCAAAGGATTAAAGTTTGAACCAAACAAAGCACTTTATTCTGGTAAAGATGGTTTAGACCTATACACAAAACTATTTAAACAAATTAAAATATTAAAAAACAAACCTAAGTATATATTATGTGAATTTGGTCACAAACAAACTAAAGAATTAAAAAACATTGTTAAAACATATCTTCCAGAATATAAAATAAAAATAAAACAAGATTTGGCAGGTTTAGATAGAGTTTTAGTTTGCTATAAATAAAAAAACTGCTATACTAAAAATGTAGTCCTTTTAATTCATTAAAATTTTCACTAGTTTTGGAGGTGCAATTATGCATAAAAAAATTGAACTTCTGCAACAAGCCCTGGCTAGGTCTCCTGATGGGATAATAAACATCTCCTTTTTTAAAGAAAAATTTGGTTTTGGTGGATTTGATATTAATAAAATTAATATCAATGGAAAAATCGAAATTTTTCTTGTTAAAGGAGCTTCTGTTACTATTAAAAAAGAAGAAAAACAAAAATTCTTTAAAACTCTTAATATTAACAAAAAAATAATTCCTAGGAGACTCAATGAAAACCAAGCCAGAGCAAACAAATGATAACTCCAGTTCAACAAATTGTGACCGGAGTAATCTAACTCAAAAACTCTTATTATTTTATAATTTTATAAATACAAATAATAAGAGTTTTTTTATTTTTTTAATTAATAATCACTTCCCTATTCTCTGGCACAACCTCAATCCAAATATTTCCTGGTGCAAATATAATATCCGTATCATCTAAGGTATAAAATTTAGTTCTAGAAATTACACTTTCTTTTTTCCACTTTGCTTCTACTTTTTTGCCATAAATAAAGACTAAAGCATCTCCTTGTCCAATTGTATCTATACGCAATCTATCTTCAACATCTAAATGTTTTTCTTCTGGGACAAATTGGATAATAAGGGTCTTAGTTGAAACCTGTGAATTATCTAAAGCATCAATATGAGGTGACTCGTTTTGATACCTTAAATAACTATTGGTTGATGTTGAATATATATATTCCACATCAAATAAAACGCCTGGTGAATAATCTATTTCTATCTCTTGTCCAGATTCTTCACTTAAAGTAGGTCTTGAATTAAAAAACCAACTCATATAATCTAGCTTTTGGCCAGACAGTTCAAAATCTTGTCTAGCTTTTTCTAATCTAGAGCTTGATGTAAATAAATTATGTGGAGCATAATATCCTCCTGTATCATCACGCCAAAAATACTTAGGTCCATAGTTTGTTGCTTCTTCCAAATTTAAAATTCCATATTCTTTAATTTTTTGAATGGCTTCTGCAGATCCACCAGAATGACCATACAAAGCGTCCACTCCTTTAGCCCATGTTAAATAATATGGTCTGGCACTACGTACAGGGCCAATTTTACTTAATTGTTTACTGGTAAAGACGGCCATAAATCTAGTAGCTCCCCCTTCAACTAAAGTTGAATAAACCAAATCAGCTTTTGAAATACCAAACTGTGGCCAAGCATCTGGGTTATTATCTATCATTAATGCAATTGGCCAAATATTTTCATCTTCTTTTGAGTCTACACACAATCCAGTTAATATATTTCTAAATTTACAAAGTTTTTCATTATGAACTATATTACTTCCAAATTGAACATCGCAATTAACATATGTGATAATGATCAAACCAAAAGAAATTAAAAATAAAAAAAACACCAGAGCTAAACTGGTTTTTGAAGAAATCTTTTTATTAAAAAAACTTTTCTTTTTTTTACCTGTCATTTTTTTTAAATTATTCAAATGTCTGGACTGTATATCCATTATCTGCAAAAGCTACAAAGTTCATTTCAGGACAAGAGCCTCTCCCCTGTCCTTCCCCATGATTTTCAAAATTACTTATCTGTAAGATATAAAAATTCTTTTTACATTCATATTTTCCTTTTGAATACCTAACATATCTATAATGATAAAAATCATTGTTTATTGGATCTTTTGGGACATTATCAATAAATCCTTCTTTTTTTAAAACACTTAAAAAATATTCTTCTTCGCCTAAAGGCTCTTTACTAAGATCCCAATCAGACCAATCACGATCTTCTACTTTTGGAAAATACCCATATTTATCATAATACATATCTAAAGCTGAAACAATTTGATGAATATCTGCTTTTCTTTTTTGGTCACGAACCTTTGCTTTAATATATTCAAAAGAAACTAAGACTAAAACCATTGCAAACAATATTAAAGATATTGCCACCACCTTCTGCAACCTAAAGGTTGCTAATCGATTGTTTTCTGCAAGTGCCATTTATTTTTGTTTTTGTTAATTAGTCCAAGCTTGAGCACCCGGAGTAAATATTTCATATCTCAAATCTGTTGTGCCACCATCATTTTCCATACTAGAGTCATCTGTTTCAAGTAAAATCATTAACTTAAAATCTTGTCCATCACTACGATAACCATAACAACCATTTGCAACTGTTGTCCTTGATGTTAAAGGGTCTTCAGGGATTGCAGCTAATAGCCCTGTGTTGGTTAATAGCCCAAGCCTAATTCCGCTTGAAGAATTGTCTAAACAATAAAAAGTTCCACTAGTACTCGGATATTGGCCACCACTAACTACTTCGCTTAAATACATATTAAGTGCTTTATACACTTGTCTTAAATCACCTTGACGTCTTGCATCTCTTGATTTCTGTCTAGCAGTACTAATAAGAACAGTGGCTGCAACTGTTAAAAGTCCAACAATTGAAATAACAACCAAAAGCTCGACCAAAGTAAACCCTTTATATTTTTTTGTTTTAAACATATTTGTATGGTTATATATTTTTGTTTTTAAAATCTTTTATTTTTTTGATTCTTCTTTAGTTTTTCCTTCTTCTTTTTTATCTTCACTACCTTCTGGTTTATCATCACCAGAAGTTTCTTCTCCTTCTGTTACTTCTTCCCCTTCAGCTGGAGCTTCTGAAACAATTTCTTCTTCTTTCTTTGGAGTTTCAACTAATACTACTGGCGCACTTAAGTCTTGTAAAACTTCTACATTTTCTGGAATATTTAATTCAGAAATACGGATAGCACTATCAAGTTCTTTTAATTTTGATAAATCAACCTGTATAGTATGAATCAAGTCTGCAGGCAAACAAGAAACTTCAATTGTATTTAAAGATTTAATCAACACACCACCTAAATCTTTTACAGCAACTGATTCATTAATAAATTCAAGTTCAATTTCAGCTTTAATCTTTTCATCCATACGAACTTTATGAAAATCAATATGAATGATATTTTCAGATAAAGGATTCTTTTGAACCTCTGAGATAATAACAGTAAAAGGTTTATCGTCCTCAATAACTAGGTTAAATAAAGCTGACTCACCTACTTCCCTGTATAATTTCGTAAATTCACTAGAGTTTATGACAACACTTTTATTCTCAAAACCGTGTCCATAAACAACAGCAGGTAAAAGACCTTCTGCGCGAAGTTCTTCGTTATTTTTCTTAAATTTTTCTTTTAATTCTACTTTTAATGTTTTTGCTTCCATATGAATATTTTTCTAAATAATTCTTCATTTTGTCCAAACAAACTGAATAATTTTAAATATATACGAATATGATAACATATTTCCTATCACAATGCAAATTAAGCCACTCCTTTGTTTTTAATGATAATACTTTCAATTATTCCTAAAAATATGAAACTAATAATCAAAAAGCTACCACCAGAACTAATGAAAGGCAAAGGAAGCCCAGTAACAGGCAAAAGACCTATTGACATACCTATGTTAATAAAAACCTGGACACAAAATAAAGTTAAAACTCCTAATACCAAAAGTTGAGAGAAATTATCACGTGCAATCTTAACTGCCCTATAAAATCTAAAAAAGAATAAGCAATATAAGACTAAGACAAATAAACATCCTACCAGCCCCAATTCCTCAGCCAAAGAAGCAAAAATGAAATCAGCTTCTGTTTCTGGCAAGAAACGCAATTGGCTTTGTGGACCCAATCCCAAACCACGGCCAGCTAATCCACCTGAACCAACAGCAATAATGGATTGCCGCACATTGTACCCTTGTCCTAAAGGATCACGTGCAGGATCAATAAAATTTAAAACTCTTTCTTTTTGATAATCCTCTAAAACAACAAACCAAGATGCGATAAATATTAATAAGAAAATAAAAAAAGTCATTACAACCTTTTTCTTATCCAAACCAGAAAACCAAAGCATAACAAACCAACAAACCAATAATACAATACTTGACCCCAAATCTGGCTGTAAAAGAACCAGTGTTACAGGAATAAGTATCAAAATTAAAGAAGAAACAATATTCTTTGTGTGTATTTTATCAGCAACTCTGCTAGATAAAAATTTAGCAAGAAATATAACCACGGCAAGTTTTGCAAATTCAACTGGCTGAAATGTAAATCCAAAAAATTCAAACCAACCCTTAGTTCCGTGAAATGCTGTACCAAAAAACAATACCAAAAGTAAAATTAACAAAGATAAAGTATAGATGATCCCAGCAATTGAACCAATAATACGATAATCAAAAAAAGCAAAAATAAAAAACAAAAACAAACCAATCAGTGAAAAAACAACCTGTTTATTCAATAATGTATAGTCAGGCTGTGCCTGGCTTAAGGTTACACTGTATATAACACTCAGGCCCACTAAAACCAAAAGCGTCGCTACAATTAAGAGCGACCAATCGAAATTTTTAATTTGTGGCAAATTAAATGCCATAAGCTATCATATATATTATGGGCTAGAATCTAAACCTTTTGGTCGGCCTGGTCCAAAGTCTCTTTTCATAAAAACATTATCAGACAATACATCTACATCTGCAATAATATCAATCTTTGACGGGGTTGGCAAATCATTAAACCATGTTACTTGAACTTGCCTTTCAGATAAGGATAATAGACTATTTGTAGTTAAATAGTTAACAGCTATTGGATTTTCTCCCTGATAAAGCACTACTTGCCAACCTACAGCCCAAAAAGCATATGGTGTTAAATTTTTTACTGTAAAACCAACTATTGTACTTTGATTTTCACGTTCAAAAAATTCATCTCCTGTGACAAGGTTAGGTAATATACTTAAATTATTATCATTTCTAACTCTATACCACTCTATATCTTCAATCACTAAACTCACTTCTGAAACAGCTGCACTCACCTCTTCAGAAAATGCAAACAAATATTTTTCGCCTCCTGGCATTAAATAGTCTGTATGACTTTTTGTTACTCCATATGGATGACTAAATTTGTATGTTATACTCTTTGCTGCCCATTTATCATTTGGATTTTTGATTTTAGCAAAAAAATCATAAACATTTCTTTCTTTAGCAACAGCACTAGTTAACACAGTTTGAATATTCATTGGCTTATGTGTTGCTTTGTATGTGACATAATCAACAAGGTCTTTCTTTATTAAAGAAATTTCATAATTATGTCTTTTTGTAGAAGTTGTATAGTCTATCCATCCAACAATCGCAAATACCCAGATTATTATACAAATAAAAATAAAGAGAAAAATAAACATCCTCTTTATCATTACTTGATGAGAGATAAGTGTATATATTATTCCATCATACCAATGTCGCCTTGGTTCTTCATACATGACAATATTATACCACATATTTTGTACACAACAAAACATTATGGTATAATTTATACACAGGTAAATAAATATATAATCCTATGCTCGAAACATCACTTGATCTTCTTTACATTATCATTGCTTTTTGTATTTTGTGGCTAACAATATTCACTTGTTGGTGGCTTTTCTACATAATAATGATAATACGTAGAGTTTATCAAATAACAAAAACAATAAAAGAAAAACTTAAACTAATCGATGAACTGACACAAACAGCAAAGAACAAACTTGAACACGCTTCAATGTATGTAGATCTAGCAGCCCAAGGTATTGGAAAGATTATTGGATTTATCAAGAATAAAAAAACAGAACACGAAGAATCTGTTCCACCAAAAAGAAAAAAGAAAGAAAAAGTTATTTAATTTTAAGTTAATAAAAAAATGATAAAGACAGTCTTTTTTATATGACTGTCTTTTAAATTTGCAAGCCAATCCCCTCTCTGGTAAGATAAAAATATAATCAAGAAAAAATACCTCATTCCATGTTCATCCACCTACATAATCACTCTCACTATTCTCTACTTGATGGTCTTCCAAAAATTAAAGACTATGTCAATAAGTGTTTAGAATACAAAATGCCAGCCATGGCTTTAACAGATCATGGTTCTCTTTATGGTGTGATTGAATTTTATCAAAAAGCTAAAGATGCCGGCATTAAACCAATCATTGGAATGGAAGCATATATCGCTCCCCGTAGATTGATATACAAGAAGGTGAAGTTAGATGACAAACCAGGACATCTTGTTTTGTTAGCTAAAAATAATATTGGGTATAAAAATCTAATCCAATTAGCAACAATTGCTCAACTTGATGGTTTCTATTACAAACCTCGTTTAGACAAGGAGGTTTTAAGAAAATATTCTGAAGGATTAATAGCTTCTTCAGCTTGTTGGGCTGGAGAAATTTCAAAAGCATTAAGACAAGATGATATTGAATCAGCAAAAAAATTAACAGCAGAATACAAAAATATATTTGGAAAAGATAATTTCTATTTAGAATCCGTATATCTAGGTGAAAATATTAAAGGGCAAGATGAACTTCATGAAAAACTTGTTGATCTATCTAAAACAACAAAAACCCCATTAATAGTTACCAAAGATTCTCACTATATCAATCTTGAAGATGCTGATGCACAAGATGCCCTTTTATGCATTAACACTGGCACGGTGTTAAATAACCCAAAGAGATTAAGCATGAAAGAATTTGATTGTTCATTTACTCATCCTAAGTTAATGGAAGAAAGATTCAAAGACATCCCAGAAGCAATTGAAAATACACAAAAGATAGCTAATGAATGTAATGTTAATCTAGATCTTGGGAAATGGGTCTTCCCTGCTATTGATATCCCTAAAAATAAAACAGCTGATGAGGTTTTACGAGAAAATACAGAAGAAGAACTAGAAAGACGGTTCCCAAACAACAAAGAATACAAAGAACGCATAGATTATGAATTAGATATTATTAAGAAAAAAGGATATTCATCATATTTCCTAGTTGTGGCTGATTTAATCAACTGGGCACGTTCGCAAGATATTGTAGTTACGACCCGTGGATCAGCTGCAGGTTCTCTTGTTAGTTACCTAACAGGTATTATTGACATAGACCCAATGTATTTCAAACTTCCATTTGAAAGATTTTTAAATCCTTTTCGTCCTTCTCCACCAGATATTGATATGGACTTTGCTGATAACCGTAGAGAAGAAGTTATTAATTACGCCAGAGATAAATATGGGGATGATAAAGTAGCCCAAATATGTACTTTTGGTACCATGATGGCTCGCGGATCAGTTAGAGATGTTAATAGAGTTCTTGATTTTCCATATGATATGGGAGACAAGTTAGCCAAGATGATTCCTATGGGCTCTCAAGGCTTCCCAATGACAATTGAAAAGGCCATAGAGATTAACCCTGAATTAAAACAAGAATATGATGGTGACCCTAATGCTAAACAAGTACTAGATCTAGCACAAAAAATTGAAGGTTGTGCCAGACACTCTTCAGTACATGCAGCAGGAGCTTTGATATCTCCAACAAAAATTACAGATTATGTGCCTTTGCAAAGAGATCCTTCTAAACGTAAAAAAATTACCCAATTTGATATGCATGCATCTGAAGCAACAGGGTTATTGAAATTTGACTTTTTAGGTATTGCCAACTTATCCATTATTGGTGAATCTGTTAAATTAATCAAAAAGATTAAAGATATTAGAATTGATTTAAATAATATTCCTTTTGATGATCAAAAAACATTTGATTTACTTGCTAAAGGACAAACAATCGGACTTTTCCAACTTTCAGGTGGAGGCATGACAAAGCATTTAGTAAATTTAAAACCAACCGTTATTACAGATATTATGGCTATGGTTGCCTTGTACCGTCCTGGGCCAATGGAATCAATTCCTGAATTTATTAGAAGAAAACATAACCCCGAAGCAATTTCATACATAGATGATAGGTTAAAAGATATTTTAGACATGTCTTATGGAATTATCACCTACCAAGACGACGTTATGTTAATAGCTATTAATCTTGCTGGGTATACATGGGAAGAAGCAGATAAATTCAGAAAAGCCATGGGAAAGAAAATTCCAGAACAGATGATTGCCCAAGAAGGCAAATTTAAAGAAGGTTGTCAGACAAAGGGCTTATCAAAGGATAAAGCAGAACAATTATGGGAACTAATTAAACCATTTGCTTCGTATGGATTTAATAAAGCACATGGCGCGTCTTACGGAATGGTTGCATACAAAACAGCATATTTAAAAGCTAACTTCCCTGCTGAATATATGACTGCTTTAATGAGCGTAGAATCTGGTGATGAAGAAAAAATTTCAGCAGCTGTTCAAGAATGTGGAAAAATGGGAATTAAGGTTCTTCCGCCAGATATTAATGAATCAAGAAAAGACTTTACATATATTAATGATAATGAAATCCGATTTGGTCTTTTAACAATTAAAAACCTTGGTCATGATATTATTGTCAGTATAATCAATGAAAGAAAAGAAAATGGACCATATAAATCATTAGCTGATTTATTAAATCGAGTAAAATCTAAAAACTTAAACAAAAAATCTTTAGAAGCTTTAGCTAAAGCAGGTACTTTAGATAATTTTGGTGAGCGTAATTTAATTGTTGAAAACATGGATAACATATTAGGATATGTTAAGACAGTACGTAAAGAAAAAAATGATAACCAAGCTTCTTTATTCAGTCTAATGAATCAAGATGATTCAGGGAATGACCAGGTCCTTCCTTTGAATTTAAAACCAACTCCTCCAGCTGATGTTAAAACAAGGCTAGCTTGGGAAAAAGAACTCCTCGGCCTATATGTCTCCGATCATCCGTTCTCTGAACATGCACAAAAAATCAACGAACAGATAAAACCAATCAAAGAAATTAAAGAAACATTGGGTGATGAAACAAAAACATTAGTTAGTGGAGTAGTAACAGTAATAAGGTCAATCTTTACAAAAAAGAATGAACCAATGATGTTTGTAACAATAGAAGATTTAACTACTAGTATTGAAATTGTTGTTTTTCCAAGAACTCTTCAAAGTACAAGAGAAATATGGCAAGAAGGAAATGTTGTAATAACTGTTGGAAAAGTTTCATATAGAAATGATGAAGCAAATATATTAGCAGATACAGCTTATGTATTTGAAAATGATAATTTTGAGGAAATTCTTACTCAAGCAAACAAAAAACTAACTACTAATGATTATTACAAAAAAAGTAATAGTTACAACAGTGGTAATGGATATAGTAATAATAACAATTTCAATAGTTCACCCAAACCTGTTGAATCTATACAAATAACCCAAGTTTGGATCAATTTACCAAGATTCTTTAACTCAGAGATACATAATAAGATAAAAGACGTACTTTTGACTGAAACCGGTGACCAAAAAGTCTTTATTGCTATAAAACAAAATGGTTCATTACGCAAGATTGAAACAAATTACAAAATCAGATATAATGAAGACATTAAAAGCAAATTAGAAAAAATAACAGGAGAAAATAGTGTAATCGCCAAATAACTTAAAAATATATGTCTCAAAAAACATCTACAAAAGAAAAAGAAATAATTTTGCCAGAAAGACCATATAAGAAAATAGCAATAACTTTCATTTTTTTAACTGCTCTATTAGCATTAATAGTAGTATATTTTTCACTTTCTAAGGCAACTGTTACTTTAGTTCCTAATGAAATGTTAACTGCTAAAGAATTTTCAGTTAAAATCCCCATTACTACAGCAACATCAAGTCCTGCCTTGCTAACAGCAACAGTAGAAGAACAAGAAGTAGATATAGTTCAAAGTTATGAGGTAGAAAACTTCAGAACAGAAGAAGGAAAAGCAAAAGGGACTGTTACAATAATTAATAAAAACAATCAAAATCAAGTTTTAATTGCTACTACAAGATTCTTGAGTCCAGACGGTTTATTGTTTAGACTTACCAATCAAGTATCTATTCCTGCTGGAGGAGAAACTACAGCTGAAATACGAGCTGACGAAATCGGTTCTAAATATGATATATCAGCTGCACATTTTAGTATTCCTGGGTTAAGCGAGTCTCTACAACAAAAAATCTATGGGATCACCAAAGAACCAATGACTGGTGGTTTAAAAAGAATTGGAACATTAACTTCAGATGAAATCACTAAGGCCCAAAAACAAAATATCGAATCGCTTGATAAAGAAATTGAAAATAAACTTAATTTTGAAGTAGACGAAGAAAAGATTGTTTTAACTGAAAAAGAAATATTATCTGAAGACATATCAAACAAAGAAGGAGATGAAATTGAAAAATTTACAATCACTTTAAAAATGAAAGTTAAAATAATCACAGTTAATAAAGAAAAACTTTTATCTTGGTCTAAAGACCAGTATAAAAAAGATTTAGGTGAAACCAATGAAATAATTAATTATGATTTAGATAAATTTACATATAGCTTGAAAGACATGGCTTCAACATTCATTACAATGGAAACATCTTTACCTGCATATGTTCTAGGAACATTAGATATAGCTAACTTTGATAAGAAAAAACTTTATGGTTTAGATGAAAATGGTTTAAAAACATTTTTTATACAATATGACAATGTAAAAGAAGTTGAAGTTCAATTCTGGCCATTCTGGGTTCGTTCTGTACCAAGCATGCAAGATCATATTGATATAAAGATAAAATAACCGCATTTAGTCATCTAAAAATCTAACTTTACTGCCACTGGTTGGGACATATATTTTCTAACTATGTTGGTTTGTGAATTATTGATAAAATTTAATTTTAAAT
>Ga0075122_10000759_pt1 | contig 24313 bp, 19 predicted proteins | sample AntAceMetag02UKB_FD_69790 | JGI IMG/M metagenome (GOLD analysis project Ga0075122, IMG submission 69790) | Saline lake microbial communities from Ace Lake, Antarctica - Antarctic Ace Lake Metagenome 02UKB | ecosystem: Environmental > Aquatic > Non-marine Saline and Alkaline > Saline | place...
CTAAATGGGTACCGCCCTGTAAATCTAAACCTAACCGCCAGGGCAATTCCTTGGTATGCGGTAATTTCACGGTTTCATTAGTTTTACTAGCTAACCAGTCAGCGCCCTTATTATAATAAGCGCCGGCGTCAACCATACTCCCAATTACGACTAGAATTATGATTAAAACAAAAGTCCGCCAGAGTTTTCCGCGGGCGGATGGATTAAGAAATATTTGTAATATATTGTCAGACATAGCGTATATATTAAAAAATCGCCTTTTTACTAATATCTTATTTGTATTTACATATTAAAATAAATAAAAATAAAAAGCAAGAGCCGCACAAAAAGTTAATGTTTTCTGTTATGGCAAAATCTCTCCTGTCGCCCTCGGGTGACGGGAGGATTCTGCCAATGAACATATATGAACATACACCAACTAAAAGCTGGCAATTTTTCACATAATAAAAAACCGCGCACTATGGCTAGCACGCGGGTTAAAATGTGTTTAACGTTAACTATTCTCTTTATTTAACTAAAATTAAGACAAAGCGAAATATGTCCTTATTCGTCGCACTCCTTCAACTTCGACAGAGCAAAAGTTAATTTTTGAGCTTTTTTGGGAATAACTTCACCAGCCTTTCCCATATGATGCAGATACCATCTACTGCTGGCTTTAGCTTCTACTATTTCCTGGCTATCAAATGCTGTCACCATTAAATTATACTTTTCCTCTGCCTTAAGTTTATGCGCTTGAGCCTTGAGATTATTTACTCTGCTTGACGGCTCAATTCCAGCTCTTTCAAAACGTCCGTAACATTCATCAATTAGTCGTAGAGCTGAATCGCTACTTTTACGCTGAATAAAAAATTCCACCAAAGGAAGCAATATTTCTTTGGCTTCCACGGCGCTCAATCTTATGGCTTCCCCCTTTAATCTTTCTAATTCAAAAAACTGTTCTGCTAAAAATTCCTCATCAGGCTTCTTTAAAGGGGGTTCCCACAGTTCCCAGCATTCAGTAAAACAAGAGCAGTCGTAAGGGTTAGATGATTTAATTGCCTTCTCATAATCCCCTTCCTTTATTTTTTCTGAAATCGTTTCAATTGAAGCTTTAAGAAAAACTTTATCAGCCTCATTTTTAAAGTTATTTATCCGAGGAACAAATAACTCTGTAAATTTCATGCGCCTTTCTTTCACTTTTTCTAAAGCATAATAAAGTGAATAAAAGGCCGCTGTGGCTTTGCCGTCCTTAATATGAGACTGCGCGCTTTTTATGTAATTCTCAATCGCAATCTTTTCTGATTTTTCATGACGATGATAGCTAAAACCAACGATCATAAGAATAACTACTACTACAATTCCAGTAATCCAAATAGACCGTTTCATTGTAAAACCTCCAAGAAAAAAGTTTAGAATTATATCAAGATTTCAACCTACCTTAAAAAATCAGTCCTTTCATATTCCTTCCTTTCCTTGTTTTATTTATGTTTTAAAGGTACAATAGATATTTAGAAAATATTAAAATCATTAACTTATCTTAGTATATTATTATAGCTATGTCAAGATTTCAGCTCAAGTCACAATTTAAGCCAACCGGAGACCAGCCTAAAGCTATAAGTAAGCTAATGGCCGGGTTAAAAAAAGATAATAGAGAACAAACCTTGCTAGGCGTTACTGGTTCTGGGAAAACTTTTACTATGGCTAATATTATTAATCAGGTGCAAAAACCAACCCTAATAATTTCACATAACAAAACCTTAGCAGCTCAATTATATGGCGAATTTAGACAATTCTTTCCTGATAATGCCGTTCATTATTTTGTTTCTTATTATGATTATTACCAGCCCGAGGCCTATATTCCACAAACTGATACTTATATTGAAAAAGAAACTGCTATTAATGAAGAAATTGACCGCCTGCGCCATGCCGCTACCCAATCTTTAATTAATCGCTCTGATGTTTTAATTGTGGCTAGTGTTTCCTGTATCTACGGTCTGGGCGCCAGAGCTGATTATGAGAACCAAAGCGCTAAATTTAAAATTGGGCAGAAGATAAAAAGAAATGAACTTCTCCGGCAATTAGTAAAAATTCAGTACGAACGAAACGATAAACAATTCTATCGCGGGCAATTTAAAGTTAAAGGAGAAAATATTGATATTCATTTAGCCACCGGCGAAGCCGTAGTTAGAATTATTATGTTCGGCGATATAATTGAAAAAATTTATATCTTTAATATAACCCCTGGAGAGAAAAAACCGCTCTGGGCGTTTGACTTAAAAAATAAGCAGGCCCAAAATTTAGAAACTATCACAATTTTACCAGCTAAGCATTTTATGACTCCGGAAACTAAATTACATCAAGCCTTAATTAATATTCGATCTGAGTTAAAAACTCAGTTAGCTAAACTAAAAAAACAAGGCAAAGAAATAGAGGCCTACCGCTTAGAGAAAAAAACCAATTATGATTTAGAAATGATTGAGGAAGTTGGCTATTGCAATGGTATTGAAAATTATGCGAGGCATTTATCAGGCCGCCAATCTGGCTCAGCCCCGGCTACTTTGATGGATTTTTTTCCTGAAAATTTTTTAATCTTTATAGATGAATCGCATGTTACCCTGCCGCAAATCCGCGGTATGTACGCTGGCGACCAATCTCGCAAACAGACTCTAATTGACTTTGGTTTTCGCCTGCCTTCAGCGCGGGATAATCGGCCTTTGAACTTTTCCGAATTTAACGAAAAAATAAAAAATATTATCTATGTAAGCGCCACTCCTAGAGAATTTGAAATAAAAAACTCCGCTCAAGTGGTAGAGCAGATTATTAGGCCAACCGGTTTGCTTGACCCGGAAGTTGAAGTTAGACCGACAACCGGACAAATCCCTGATTTAATTAAAGAAATAAACGACCGGGCTAAAATTAAAGAACGCACCCTAGTTACGACCTTAACTAAACGGATGGCTGAAGAGCTAACTGATTATTTAAAAAATGAAGGTATAAAAGTCCAATACCTACACAGTGAAGTTAAGACCCTGGATAGAATAGATATCTTGCGCGATTTAAGATTAGGAAAATATGATTGTTTAGTAGGTATTAATCTTCTGCGCGAAGGCCTAGATTTACCGGAAGTCTCTTTAGTGGCTATACTGGATGCTGATATAGGCGGATTCTTGCGCAATGAAACCTCGCTTATTCAGACTATGGGCCGAGCTGCCCGGCATAACCGCGGTAAGGTTATAATGTATGCTGAGAAAACTACCCCCGCCATGCGCTACGCTATATCCGTAACTAAACGCCGCCGCCAAAAACAAATCTCTCACAATAAAAAAAACGGCCTTACGCCGCAAACGATTAAGAATAAATTTCACGATAGTATTCTTTAAATTAAAAAAGGGGGTAAAGTGTTTCATATACTTTAACCCCCTATGTGACTAACTTGAAAAATGCTGTCTTCAATTTTTGAACAAAAACATCAATTCCTGATAGCAAAACAGAATCTTCACGAGCTAACAAGATAGTTGGGGAACTAATGATCGGTTCGCCAATAACTACTAGATTGTTAATCCGAGCGGTTGTGCCTTGATCAAATAAATCTACACAGAAATCAGCTGCTCCTCCAACAACCCAAGATTCAGTCTTCCCTTTCAATGTAATGATTTTTGCGTTTTTGAATCGCTCTCTGGCCAAAGTCGGATACTCGGTAGCGACCACAGTTTTTTCGGTGTCGTGGAAGTCATATCCTTGCCTTCCTAAAACAACAATTTTAGGTGGTTTTAGTAGAGCTTTGGAATAATTTAAGGTGGCAATCACCTTTAAATATTCTCCTAGCCCGGATTCAAAAAACCAGTCCTGACCAGAAAAACCAACATCAACCATTCTCATATGAATTGCCAAAGGCATATCCTGCGGTCTCAGAATCTGAAGTTCGTCAAAAGGATGAAATTCATTGGGAGAAAGAGGAAAAAGATATTTTCTTTCCTCTAAAAATCCAACGGGCAGTTCAACCCCAGCATTTTTAAGTAATGCTTCCGTGTGCCCAGATAGACTACCGTCTGGAAAACCTAGAACAGGCATTTTTTACCTCCTTTCTGAGGTAAAACATTAAAATGAACAAAAAAATATATTAATTATTTCTTTAATCTATCTAAAACTAGCCGGTAACCGCCTTCGCCGTTATTAAGCCATAAAGCTACCCGGCTTACTGTGGTTGTGCTAACATTTAATTTATCAGCAATCTTACGGTAAGGCAAGTTTTGATTAATTAATTTAGCAATTTCCCAGCGCTCATTCATTACTTTTAACTCATCAATCGTGCATAAATCACGAAAAAATTTTTCCGCTTCCTTAAGATCTTTAAGACTTAAAATAGTCTTAAATAAATCATCTGTTTTTTTGCCAAATTTAAATTGGATCATATTTTTTATTAACCAATTATTGCATTAACATACTAACACAATAGAAATATTTGTCAAGTTAATTCTGCTATGGCAGAATCTCTACTGTTACCCTCGGGTGACGGGAGGATTCTGCCGTAACGAATAAATTTACTTTTAGATCGCAATTGGCGGTGATAAAAAATAGCAAAACGATGGGCTTCATCCCGCACTCTCTTTATAATATGCAAAGCCGGGGAAGCTAGAGGCAACTCTAAGGCCTGCTTTTCTCCGGGAAAAAATATTTTATCAGGCGCTTGAGAAGAACGCAATCCCCTTCCTTTAGAAACTGCTAAAACCGGGATACCTGTCCTGCCTGCCCCGAATTCAGTTGAGGGAAGTGAAGCCGAAGGATCTGAATCAATTTTTTTCAAAACACGAATAGCCGCATTCAATTGGGCTTTTCCGCCGTCAACAATAATTAAATCCGGCAGCGGCCAATCATTTTTAAATCGCCTGGCTAATATCTCCTTCAACATACCAACATCATTAGCCTGGTCAGGATTAATTTTTATTTTAAACTTTCGATATTCTTTTTTATTTGGTTCACCGCCGGAAAATACTACCATTGAACCAACCGCTTGGCGTCCAAAAATATTAGAAATATCATACCCTTCAATCCGCTCTGGTACCTTTGGCAATCCTAAAACTTTTGCTAACTCTACTACGTCAGCCGCGTACTTATCACTCAAGGAAACAATATTAGTATTAGATAAAACTTTATTTAAATTTAACAATTGATATTTTAAAATATTTATTTTATTCTCGTCTTTTTCTTTTTTAATAGCTTTAGTCATCTCAGTAATAATAGCTTTCTTTTTACCAGATAAAAATAATCCTATCTGCTTAATAATATCATCATAATCTTTTTTGTTAATCCTCGCTTCGCACATGCCCGGACATTTGCCTATCCGAAAAAAAAGGCAGGCCTTCTTAGGTAAACGAGCACAGGATCTAAACGGCCAAATTTTTCTAATAGTTTTTAAAGTAATCCGCACGGCTTCAACGCTCGTAAACGGCCCGAAATATTTACCAGCTCTATCTATTTTACGCGTCATAAAAATTCGCGGCCAATCTTCTTCCATAGAAATTTTAATATAAACATAGCGCTTATCATCGCGCAAAACCACATTATACGGCGGCTGGTGTTTTTTAATTAAATTCGCTTCGAGTAGCAGGGCTTCTATTTCACTGTCCGTGGTTATCCAGGCAATTTTAGCAATTTGCTTAAGCATAAAATACTTAGCTGGTGTATGAATAGTGCTTTTTTGCCAATACGAAAGCGTCCGGCTTTTTAAATTAGCCGCTTTACCAATATAAATAATCTTACCGGCTTTATCAAAAAATTTATAGCAGCCAGGCGTGGTGGGTAGATTTAATTTTTTAATCTTGTTGATATCCATAATAACCAATAACCTATAACCAATAACTCGTCGTGTTATAAGTTATAGGTTATTAGTTATCCAATCTGCATATTAAAATTAACGTCGTATAAAGATTATCATTTTGGCTAATAAAAAACAATCCCACCACTAAAATAGCAATGGGATCATTTTAAAATTTTTCCAAAATTTTAATCTATTGAAATCGCCTGTGTCGGACAACTAACTAAAGCGTTCTTGGCGCAAGCAATATTTTCTTGCTTGTCCGCCGTAGCTTCAGCAGAGGCAGAGCTTATTACTTTTGATTTGCCGTCAGCGTCATTCAATTTAAAAACATCCGGACATAATGACGTGCAAGTGCCACAGCCAGTGCATAATTCTTTGTTTACTTTAATTGCCATATAATTTATTTTAAAATTTTTTCAATTTCTCTGGTTAATTTAGCCGGCGTTATACTGGATTTTAATAAATAGCGGGTCGCGCCTAATTTTTTAGCCTGATCAACGTCGCGATCCTGGGCACTATTAGATAAAACAATAATCGGAACATTTTTTGAATTTTCATCAGACTTTAATTCTTTTATAGCCGCATATCCGTTCATAGCCGGCATAACCATATCCATAATAATAATATCAAACTTATTGGCTTTAGCCAATTTTAATCCCCAAGCTCCGTTCTTAGCCGCCGCCACTTCATAGCCTTCTTTCTCTAACTGCAGTTTATACATATTAATAATCGCTTCTTCGTCTTCAATTAATAAAATTTTTATTCCCTTGCTTGCCGCTACTGGCCCAGATTCAGGTTTAACTTTTTTTCTAATTGGCTCTAATTTTGGTTTTTTCCTAACGCCAACACTTTCACCGCCAAATATTTTTTCTATATTTTGGACTAATTGGTTGGGAGTTAGATTAGCCTTAATAAAATAGCCATCCGCTCCTAAATCAAAACTCTTATTAATTTCCTGGTCCTGGCCTAAGTTAGATAAAATATAAATTTTCGTATTTTTTGTTTTATTATCCGCCCGCAATTGCCGCAAAACTTCATACCCGTCAATCTTTGGCAAAGCTAAATCTAATAATATCAAATCCGGCGACTCGTCTTTAGCTAACTTAACCCCTTCTTCTCCGTTGTGAGCTACTAAAGTTTTATACCCCTCCTGAATAAATTTAGTTTCATACATTGAAGACAAAAATTCTTCGTCTTCAACAATTAAAATCTTCTTCATAATATTCAAGATTAAAAAATAATTAATTCACTAATATTCTGAGTCCCTGCCCCGCATTGAATTTATTCTAGTGCTGGGGTCGCCCCGTATAAGCGCAGCTTTGTTCGGGGTCACTTGCCCCGCAGTGAAGCGAGTGAAACGAGCTTCTACTGCTGGGGTCTTCAACTATTAAAATCTTCTTGGGCATATATTTATATTTAATAATAAATAATCAAACTCCCTACTTGCCTAATTATCGAAGCCTCGGCGCAGGCAGGAAATTTTATTATTATATCTTTCTATTTATCGGCAACTTAAAATAAAATTTCGTTCCTCGCTCCTCGCCTTTACTCTCAGCCCAAATTTCACCTTGATGCGCGTCTATCATTTGTTTAGCAACGTATAATCCTAACCCCGTACCTTCAGTATGAACAGCCGAAGTGCCTTTACCTCGAGAAAATTTCTTAAACAAATGGTCTAAATCAGCTGGTCCAATACCCATACCGCTATCTGATACGCAAAATTTTATTTTATCATCGTCCTGTTCTAGACTTACTGTTATGCTTCCCTTTTTAGTATATTTAATAGCATTATCAATTAAATTCATCACCACCTGCCTTATTTTTTCATCATCCATCATCACTCTAGGCAGTGGCTTAGCTAACTTTTTATAATTTAATTTTAACCCTTTTCTTTTAGCCGAATTGCTAAGCTCTTCAATGACGCTTTCGGTCATTTCTTCTAAAGAATCTTTTTCATAAGAAAACTGCAAACGGCCAGACTCAATTCGGGAAATATTAAGCAAATTTTCTACTAGTTGGATTAAACGTTCGCCTGATTCATAAACTTTTTCTAAAGAGCCTTTAGCTTCCTTATTAATCACCCCAAAATTTCCGTCTAAAATCATAGAAATATATCCTTTAATAACCGTTAACGGCGTTCTTAATTGGTGTGAAGCAATCGAAATAAATTCGCTCTTGGCTACATCTAATTTTTTAAGTTCAACATTAGCTTCCTTTAATTCCCAGGTTGCTTTTTCAATTTCTTTTTTTAATTTAATATTAAAATTCAAAGTCTCTTCATAAAGCAAAGCGTTTTCCATGGCTATAGCGGCCTGGGCGCTAACAGTTTTTAAAACCCGTAAATCTTCATCATTATACATATCTCCGGATTCTTTCGGGCCTAGGGCTATTAAACCTATAGTTCTATCTTTAATATTTAAAGGAACTAAAATATCCACATTAAATTTTACTAATAAATCAATTGTTTTCTTTGTTTTTCCGTTATAAAAATCCTTTTTCATTTCTTCAAGAATAATCGGTTCATTACGACTTACAAATATTTTTTTCAGTTGTCTATTATTTATAAATTTTTTCTGTCGACCAATATCAAATCCCTTATTATACTGTGTTATATAATAACCTGTTTTTTCGTTATAGCCTAAAACTCCGAAAGCCTTAAAATGCAAAGCGTTATTTAAAGTATTATAAATAAAATCATATATCTTTTTTACTTCTAAAGTAGTCCGTAAATTATCACTTATTTCTGAGATTACTTCACGGGCGTCGTAAAGGGAGGAAAAAAAATATTTATTACCAACCCGATAAAAATAATCTTTAACTTTTGAAAAAATTAAAACCGCGAAAATTAAAATAACTAAATCAGCCTGCAAAAAAATGCCAGAAAAATATCTTTCTAAAATATACTTTATGGCTATAATTATAACTGCGATGGAAGAAATTGATGTTAAATAGACATAAGATTTCCGTAAAACAAATTTAATATCCATGAGACGATGTTTAATAATAGAATAAGAAAATAATATAGGATATAAAATAACTAAAACATTTCCCAAAGGAAGAATTTTAATATCATACCAAAGAAAAAAATTAGTAGCCCCACCACCAAAACCCAAGATAGAACCTAATAAAACATATCTTATTTGCGCTCTTTTTAAACCTACAGAATTCTTAAAATATTTTAATAATAAAATTATAGAATAAATTACTAAAGTAAAATATATAAAAATTAAGTAGGCAGAATATAGCCAACCAGCCTTAGGCCAAAAAGAAAAATAAGGGGTTGGCTCTACATATTTTATAAATGAGGGAGAGAAAGAAAAAAGCAAGAAAAAAAATGTTATTATATAAAAAATTAATATTTTCTTCTTATTTTGCTTATTTAATCCCAACAAAGAAATAATCCAATGAAAATAAAATAAAGGTATTAAGGTTGAGCCTATAGATAACATTCTCGTCCAAAATAACGCTAATTCTTCATTCTGATAAATAGATAACCAATACCAATATCCTAAAGACCAAAGTGCTGTTGCTATTGTTAATAAAAAAAGTGTTTGATTAATAACATTTCTCCTATTCTTAGCTAATACGACTATACCAAAAATGAACGCTACTATAGCTGTTATTAATCCGTCAATAGATAAAAAATATTGTAATTGCATAAATTTAACCTTATATTATCATTATACCAAAATTATCCAATACTCTCAATAAAAAAACCGGCAACCTTTAAAAGCATTGCCGGCCTGACGCTATTTCTGGCACAAACCTATTCCGTGGACGAGAAGAGGTTCATAAAAAATTTTGACTTGGCCCGAAGAAAACCCCGCCTTAAGAAAGAGAGAAATAAATTTTCCTTCATTGCGGTAAATCATCCGCCAAAGCAAAACCCAATCCAAAAAAATTTTTTCCGGGTTATCCCTAATGTTACAAGTAAGAAATATTCCGTCTTTGGGTAAAATATTTTTGATTTGTTTAATCAATTGAATCGCTTTCTTCTCCTCTAAATAATCTAAGAAACCAACCATCTCAATTATATGAGGAGAAAATCCAAAACAAATATTTGTTAATTTCTTATGCGTTCCACGGATGAAAGTGAAATGATCAACAAGCCCAGCTTCTTCAGCGTTTTTTTGAGCTAAATTCAGAGCGTCACGATCAGGATCAAGCAATGTTACTTTAATATTCAAACTCGGACACCTTAATATCGCCGCAATAACTGCCTGAGCCGAACCGGAAGCTACAGACATTACTCTGATTTCCGATTTTTCACTGAATTCTTCAAAAGACTCAACTAAAAGATTAACAACTATTTTAAACCTGTTTGTTACTGCCTGGCGGTTAGCCATCTTTTCAATCCAAAATTTGGTTATAAATCCCTCAAAATTTTTTCCAAGCTGAGGTTTAATATTTTCCCAATAATTATAGAAAATATCGAGAGATAACCATCCAGCAGCGCCAAATTTTGATCGATGATTAAAGCGACTAAAGCGGTCAACGAAAAAGCTGGAAACATGATTAGGATTTCTGCCCATATTCTGCATTATTCTTTGAAAACTCTTATCCTTTTCTCTAAAAACTTTAAGGAAAAAAATCTGCAGAGAATTCGTTATCATGGCCCAAATGCTTACCAGCCATAAAGCCAAAAGATAGAACCAACCGTTTTTCTGACATTCTCCACCAAAATCCTCAGGCTTTAAAACAACAATTTTTACCTTTTCGTCCTTTTCTCCCGCAGTAACGGTTAATATTCTTCTAGCCGAACTTATCGGGGTAACCGGCGCTCCGGCCGAACTTGCTGCAGTTTCTGCATAAACGTCCATTAAACTCATTTTTTACCTCTCTTGAAAATATTTATGTTTTTTCTATTATCATCAAAATTTTTCTATTTTAAAGAACAAAAATCAATTTTACTTAATTTTATATAATTTTATCTAATAAAAAAGTGTTATTTAGAATAACACTTTTATACTAACACTTATTATAAAATTAGTCAAGGCTTAAATTAATAAATAAAAAAAGGGCGCTATAAATAACTAGCGCCCATGAAGATGATACCGATGATCAGCAAACTGATTCCCAGCTATGTATTGATTTTTTGGCTTTTACTTTCGTCTTTCTATGAGATAGAGCCCGAGAGCCAAGTACAATAGCTACCAAAAAAGATTGCGATACAAAGGATTGGAAATAATTAATTGCCGTTCTGAACATGACAATCACCCCCTCCTTTTTTAAAAATGATCAGAGAAATAATTAGGTATCTTTATGATAGCAAACTTTAAAATTTTTGTCAACTACTTTACCGGATTTTCTAACCAATTAAGGGCATAATTAATAACATCCTCCCAACCAGGTTCAGCTAAAACCCAATGAGCATGATTAGAAAATTCTTTATAGTCAACGCGGAAAAACGGAACTACTCCTTTCCTTAACTTGTGATGAATCTTTCTTATTACCGAAACCGGAGTCATTCTGTCTTGTTTAGCGCCGATAACCAAAATATCGCATTTGATATTTTTACCATTAACTTTAGAAAATTTCTTAAAATCCAGGAACCAAAGGCCAACCTGCTCTATCACTCGGCTGGATTCTGGCACTAAAGTTCGGAATGTTGATAGATGCTTATTTTCAGGCATTAAATTAAATAAAGCGTATTTAGCTTTATTAAAATTTATTTTCGCTGGTTGGTTGCGCCAAAGAGTTTCCTTTAAAATATCGGAAAAAGTCCATATTACTGAAGACGTTAAGCCAGGAATACCGCGAGGCGCAGCCGAATTAAAAAGGATTATAGCCTGAGGTTTTATTACGCCAAGATTAGCTGCCAATAAAGATAATAATCCCCCTAGAGAATGGCCGGCAATAATATACGGTTCGTCAGGAAAAAAATGTTCTACTTGTTTTTCTACATCAAACACATAATCAGCTAAGCCAATTTCTCCTAACCTAGCAAAATTATTTTTTTCATCACGCCATAAATTTACCGCCCTAGATTCATATCCCCTTTCTTCGGCTATCTTTAAGTAATTAATAAACACCTTGTCGCCAACACTAAACATTCCGGGAACAAAGACAATATTCTTTGCTTTTGCTTTCCCTGTCAATTTTATCTCCTTTTAAAAAGAACTGATTTTTATCGTAAATGATAATTATTAAATTTACACCAAAAAAACCGATTTGTCAAGCATCGGCTTATTATTTTCTTTAAATTAAGTGATTTTTTACAGCAAATCCTTGTAAAACAACAAAAAATAGGTTAAAGGCATAGTTTTTATACTTCCTTTCAATCCTAGGGTATTATGGCTTATTATTATCCCCTCTCTAAAACCGGCTAGTTTAAATATTTTCTCTTTGGCATCTTTTTTACCCGGTTCATAATCAATTATAATCGGAATAGTCTTTTTAGTTTTATGAACTAAAAAATTAATTTCCTTCTTTTTAATATTATCGCGCCAATAAGTTATATACTGCCCCCAATTATTTAAAGTTTCCTGCTTAATTAAATGGCTAAAAACTATATTTTCTATTAAGCAATTAAAAACATCTTGGCGATGCAGGCGCGCCCGGCTGAATTGCCAAGAATCCACTGAACCGTAAATATAAGAATAAAAAAGCCAGAATAGAAATGGGTCGCGGAAATAAACCTTCTTAGCCATACGGCTAGTCGGCTTGCCAGCCTTATCAGATTGATAAACCATTTTTATAGATAGCATTGATTCTAAAATTTCCAGATATTCGGCAACGGTTAAATGGGATTTAGTTTTTGTTTTACGGGCGATTGTTTTATAGCCGACTGGCTGGCCAAGATTAATTATAACTTGCTCTAAAATCTGCCGCAGTAAAACTATGTCGCGGTCTAATTTAGCAAAATCAGCAATCAACCAATAAAGATAATTATTGTAAATAGTTTGGCTAATAGCGCCCTGCTTTAGATAATCATTTAAGCAGACGATAAAACCGCCGGTTAAAAAATAAATATCTAAATAATAATCTAATTGTGCCTGGTATTTTTTATAATTATTTTTGTTCAGCTTCTTGGATAATTTAGGATTTAATAATTTTATAAATTCAAAAAAATCCAAACCAGATATTAACTTATCCTGATCAACAAAATCTAATTCTTTGTGCTTTTTCGGCAAAGTTGAACTAGATAAAATTACCGCCGAGTTATTTAATTTTCCGGCCTTAGCTAAATAGTCTACGCCCCTGGGCCAATTTTTTATTAAAGCGATCTCATCAATAAAAATAAAATTTTGTTTAGTTTTTTTTCGCCAATTTAAAAATATTTTAATTAGTTCATTAAGCTCTTCATAAGTATCTAAATTATGGCAGGAATAATAAAAGATGTTATCCGGATTAACATCTTTTTTACTAATTAATTTTTTAATTAAAAGTTTTAGAATTGTAGTTTTACCTGTTCCCCGCGCTCCGCGTAAAATAGAAATATCACCACGCTTTAAACTAAGCTCAGTTAAAATTTCTGGTTGCCATCTTAACTTCTCATTATCGCTAATTTCAAATTCTAAATCAGATTTTAAATTTTTACTAATATTCCTTCTAGACCCTAAACTTGTCCACCAAGGGTTTTGAATAGATAGTAATTCTAAGTCTATATTCATAACTATATATTAACAAAAAGGGGAATAAATATCAATGAAACTAAATTTCCTTCTAATATCAAACCTAAAGTTTTCTTCAAAATTTAAACTCCTCATAACCTCGTCTCGCCTCTCGGAGCTAAACGACAGCGAAGTGGGGCCAATTAAAAAAGAAGGTGAATTTCTCCACCTTCTTATGTGTTAAAACGTGCGTTTCTTTAAAAATTATAATTTAACCCCAGGGCTAAAATATGGATATCGGCTTCATATTTACCAGGCGCGGGATTATTTGGCGAAATATTTACGTCTCGATCTCCCCAAGCGTAAATATAACTAGCATCAAGGGAAATACTTTTCCAACTATAGCCAAACCCGGCTGTAATATCATAGCCGCTTGTATCCGGCGTTAAAGGATTTACGGTTTTATCCGGCACTGCAGAAGTTTGATAACCGGCGCCTGCCCGTAGAGCTAATTTTTTACCAACTTGATATTCAGTACCGAGATGCAAGCTGTAATTATTATCCCAGTCAAGTAACTGATCATCTGTAGGCAAATTATCATAATCAATCTTTAGATAATCAGTATCAGAGTAATCATATGAATTAACATCAAAAGCCACCAGCCAGTTTTCACTAGGATAAAAGGAAGTTCCGATTCCGAATCGGGCCGGGAAAGTAAAATGGCTAGTAAAATTATCAGACACAAAGTTAGCCCCACCAACGGTAAAATCAGTTTCACCGGAAAGCCCCACTCTTGTTTTGGTTTGGTAGATTAAACCAATACTCCTCCACGGGCTATCTTCATTCCTAAAAAGCAAACCGCCAGTAGCGCCCAATCCAAAACCGTATGCTTTGCTGTTGGCTGAACCAAAAGTGTTGCTCGTCGCTAAAAAAGGCGCTTTTAATTTAAGCTGGCCATAACCGATATTAGCCGTTCCTCCGATGGAAAAAATTCCTGAGAACAATTTTCGGCGCCAGGCCACGGCCGGAGAAATATTAGTCAAAGTAATTAAACTTTCGGTCTCTGAAAAACCATAAACCGGGTTCCCTTTGAACTTTGCGCCCAAACCGTAAGGGACATTAACACCTAAACCGATAGTAAGCCCATTACCTATAGACCTAAACATGCCGGCTAAGGGCAGATAGTAGATATCGCCTTCCGAGGTTTCGGAAAAACCGCCATATTCATCCGGAAGCCCATAACGGAATTTCGGAAGCATAAATTCAACGCCGACAAAGGTATATGTACCTCTTATTTGGGGTAATCCGGCCGGATTGTAATAAAAAGCAGATACGTCATCCACCACCCCGATAGAAGCGCCACTCATGCTAGCCGCCCGCGGACCGATTCCAGCCGGACGATTAACCCCGCCGGCATAGACAGTAGCCACTTTGACAAAAATCAGAGTGATGATTGTTAAAAGAACGAACTTTTTCATGCTGCTCCTCCTTGAATAGATGTTTAAATACAATTAACTTCAGAACAATCTCTAAAAAAGTATCATAATAACTTAGCGTAAATATTAAAAAATGTCAATGATTTTAACCTATCTCTATAACCAAGCCTAAAATTTGCTTTAAAGTTTAAACTCCTCATAATTTTTTTCGTCACGCACTCCTTGTGGCGCGGGGCTAATTAATTGACAATTAAAAAAGGACTGGCAAATTTTATAATTCTTCAGTCCTTTATTTTTTCTTCTTGCCCTGAGCTTGCCTGTTGTGAGCTTGCCGAATCAGTCGAAGGGTCTCCTTCATAATTTCAAAAGACATACAAATAGGATTTTTGTCCGAACTATTAGCAATCCAGGAATAGCAATAAAGTCTATCAATAGTTATTTCGGTTTTTAAGTAATAGTCGCCTTTTGAACTCCAGTTGTCTTCTCCTATTTTTTCTACACCAATCGGCCTGCCAATAAAAACAGCTGGACCGCCAACTTTAATTCTTAATTTACCGGAAAAATTTGTTAATAGTTTTTCTAATCTATTAAGTTTTGTATCACCAGCATATTTCCCGCAAAAAAATTTTACTCTCCTTAAATTTCTTCTATCATTAGCCACAAAAAAAGTAGCATAATGCTTTCTGTCCTTAGCCGATATTTCTTGAAAAAAACCTCGATGCATTATATAAAATTTCATAACCGCCTCCTTCAAATTAAATAAAATTTAATGAGCAATAGATAAATCCAGCATCATAGATATGGTGCTGGATAAAGTTATCATAACAATCCGTTTTAGTCAATAAAAAAACAAATTTTGATTAAAATTTGTTTTATAAAATTATAGTCTAAAAAATTAAAAAAACTTCACTAAATAAATCCCGCACCACAAGCTGGTGCTGGATAAAGCTGACCAAGAATTGGCAAAACCATAATGGTTTCCTTAATTACTTAAGGATCGCTTTTACTGCTAAATCAGTAGAAAATATCCACAAATATTTAGTAATAAAAACAAATTTGCCCTAGATTCCGCGTCTTAAGGCCACGGCCTTAAAATATAAGGAATCAATATACAACAATTTGATCCAAAACTTGCATCAGTTTTTAGTGAAGTTTTCCTTGAAGACGATTGCAACCGCCTCCACCTATATTATAACATACCCGCCTAAACTTTCCAAAATTAAAAAATAAAGCTATAATAAAAATAGTTTAAAGTCCAACTACTTAACTATTTAACTAATCAACTAACTCATGCTTAAGAAAAGAACTATAAAAATTTTTACATATATTGCTATTTTTTGTTTTGTCGGCTTTATTATTTTTTCTAGCCAAACCTTAGTCTCAGAGCAGAACCCTGAATCTTGGGTTTATAAAATTCCAATTATCGGCCAAATAAAACGTTTAGCCGAAAGCGCGGATAAAGAATTAAAAGGCGAAGACCGGGATAGAATTAATATTCTACTTTTAGGCATGGGCGGCCGCCAACATGAAGGAGGCTATTTAACTGATACTATAATGATAGCCAGTTTAGAGACATCCACCAATAAAGTTTCTCTTCTTTCCGTTCCGCGCGATATGACTATGCCGGTTGAAGGCATGGGTTGGAAAAAAATAAATAATATTAATGCTTTTGCTGAAGCCGCTAAATCCGGCAGTGGCGGTTTAGCTATTTCCCAAGCCTTGGGCGATGTATTAAACTTGCCGATTGATTATTTTATTAGAGTGGACTTTGCCGGCTTTGTAAATATAATAGATGAACTAGGCGGAATAGAAGTCAACGTGGAAAATACCTTAGACGATAAGCAATATCCGATTATGGGTATGGAGACGGCTGATCCTTATGAAGATAGGTTTGAGCATCTTTACGTTCCGGCTGGAGAACAGGAAATGGACGGCGAGTTAGCTTTAAAATACGCCCGTTCCCGACATGGCGGCGGAGTGGAAAGTTCTGACTTTGGTCGCGCCCGACGCCAGCAAAAAATTTTAGAAGCTGCTCGCGATAAAATATTATCAAAAAATATCTTATTCCGTCCCCGCATGATCACTAATATAATTAACGAACTACAGGAACATGTATCCACTAACTTAAAGATATGGGAAATAATAAAACTCTGGGATATATTTAAAGATGTAGATAAAAACAATATCAAAAATAAAGTTTTAGATAATACTCCGAACGGACTTTTAATTGATATTCGGGGAGAGGACGGAGCTTATTTACTGGCTCCGCGTAGCGGCGACTTTGCTGAAATACAATACTTAGTCCATAATATTTTTTCCGACGCGCCACCAGAATATACAACTAAAGTTAAGGTAGAAAAAGCTACTGTTGAAATAAGAAACGGCACCTGGATAAACGGTTTAGCCAGCCAAAAATCTTTAGATTTAGAAAGATACGGTTTTGAAATTATTAGACTCGGCAATTCCAGTCGCCGCGATTTCCAAAAATCAGTTATTTATGATTTAACTTTTGGCGAAAAAATTGAATCCTTAACTGTCTTAAAAGATAAAACTAAGGCTAATATTTCTTTTGAAATGCCACAATGGTTAATTGACGACATAGGCGAAGAGATGAAAGATATTAAAAACCCAGAACAGCCTGATTATATTTTAATTTTAGGCCAGGACGCGGATATAACGGCCTCGGGATTGATGAACACAAACGAATAACCCATAGCTTGCAATTTATACATTATTAAGATAAATTATAGGCTATGGATTATTATAATAAAAAGCTTCCATTAATAGTTATCTTTGGCCGGCCTAATGTCGGAAAGTCTACCTTATTTAACTGTTTAATAGCTAAAAAGCAGGCTTTAGTTTCTACTTTAGCCGGCACTACCCGAGATAGCAATATTGGCGAAATTGAATGGCAAAGAGCTAAGCTACAAGCCGTTGATACCGGCGGCATCCTGGATTTAAAGCATCTAGCTGTTAAAGATAAAACAGACAACATAGATGTAAAAGTGCAACAGCAAGCCCGTGATTATCTAAAACGGGCTGATTTAATATTGTTCTTAGTTGATAATAAAAGCGGTCTCCTCCCCCAGGACAAGGACATGGCTCTCTGGCTTAAAAAAACAATTAAGGATAAAAAGAAAATATTATTAATAGCCAATAAAACTGATAGTATAAAACAGAGATCCAATATTGCCGAATTTAATAAACTGGGACTGGACGAACCGATTCCTGTTTCCGCCGCGAACGGCTCTGGTACTGGCGACTTATTAGATATTGTTCTTGCCAAATTGCCAAAGAAAAAAACCAGCGCCAAGACAGAGGACGAAGAAGAGATTGCTGAAGATGAAGACATTAAGGTAGCGATAATCGGCCAGCCTAACGTCGGTAAATCATCTCTTTTAAATTCCATTATTGGTTATGAGAGAGTTATTGTAAGTAAAGAAGCGCATACCACCCGTGAACCGCAAGACACTAAGGTTATTTACAAAAAAAATAATATTACCCTAATTGATACAGCCGGTATTAGTAAACGCGGACCTAAAAGCAAGGGGCTAGAAAAACATGGCATTAATAAATCTTTAGCCTCCTTAAAAAAAGCTGATATCGCCCTCTTAGTATTAGACGTAAGCCAAATCATAAACCACCAGGATTTAAAACTAGTTGAGGAAATTATTGATAGAAACACTAGCCTTATTATAATTGCTAATAAATGGGATCTAGTTCCGGAAAAAAATACTAAAAAATATACTAATTATATTTATAGCCGCCTGCCGTTTGCGACCTGGGCGTTAATTCATTTCACCTCGGCTCTAACCGGCAGTAAGGTTAAAAAAATATTTGATCTAATTTTAGATATAGCGAACGACCGAAAATTATCCTTAAGCCAGTCCCAGCTCCAAAAATTATTAAGCCGAGTTGTAAAAATGCATCGGCCCACTAAAGCCAAGGGCACTAAACGGCCGCATATTTTTGAATTAAAACAAATCAAAGTTAATCCGCCTCAATTTACCTTGCGGATTGGTTCAAAAGACAGCCTGCACCGTTCATACGCCCGTTTTGTCTCTAACCAGTTAAGAAGTAAATACAATTTTTTAGGCACGCCTCTGCCTGTTGATATAATTAGAAATAAAAAAGTGCACAGCCAAGCTGAGTAAAAATATGAAAATTATAGTCGGCCTGGGCAATCCAGGCGAAAAATATAAAAATACCAGGCACAACGCCGGTTTCATGGCTATTGAAAATATAGCTAGCCGGTTAAATTTAGATTGGCAGGAAAATAAAAAACTAAAAGCCCAAATTGCTAAAAATCAGGATATTATCCTAATAAAACCGCAAACTTTTATGAATAATTCCGGTCAGGCTGTTCAAGCGGTTTTATCATACTACAAACTCCTGCCTAAAAAATTAGGTTTATTAAAAATAAAAAATAGTGATTTATCAGAGGTCCTCACTATAATCCACGATGATATTGATATTGACTTAGGCAAATATAAAAATTCAGTTGATTCACGCAGTGCTGGGCATAGAGGCGTAGAGTCTATCATCAACCATCTTAAAACTAAAAACTTCAACAGAATTAGAATCGGCATTAAAACAGACGCCATAAATAATATTCCAGCTGAGAAATTCGTTTTACAAAAATTTAATCCAGAAGAATTAACCACCATAAAAAATTTAATTACAGAGATATCTCTGTAATTAACTAAAAAGACCAAAGAAAAAAGACCTGACTAAAAATAGCAGGTCTTTTTTAGAATATTAAAATTATCCTTTTCTTTTTTCCTTAATCAATAAAATCCCTTTCGCTAACAGGTAGCCGACTATAGTAAGAATAAGAGCCCAGACAAAATCTTTTGTTCCACCCACTAAAACCATTGATAAAGGAATAATTGCTCCTATTAGCCAGATTAGACATTGTTTTTTTGTAGTTAGCCAGAAAACGAAAAAAGGAAGGAATAGAAAAAATGCAAAAAAGGCTCCGTCAAATAATGCCCCAGGATCATCTGGGGAAGGAAATAATCCCCCGGTTAATCTGGGATTAAAAATTGCTATATATAATTTTCCGAATAGGGGAGATACTATTATGGAACAAAGCAGAGAGATTAAATAAACAACTAAGGCTTGAATAATTAAATTTAGTTTTTGAAATTTTTTCATATGGTTACAAATTAATTCTTAAATAATTAATATTATTTATTAGTATATCATATCCGTCTTGATTAATATGATTTTTAGCTTTAATTCTATCTAATTGCTTAATAAATCTATCCAAAATTCTATTAATTACTTTTTGCCTGTACTCCTGAAGCCTTGATAAACGCTTATTAAAATTTTTTAGTTTTTTATCCTTTACTTTTTGCTTAAACTTTGTGCTGGTTTCAACTTTTTCTGTCTGCTTGGCTATTTTAGCAAGTTTTTTATCTATTTGCCTAAGTCGTTTATCAAGATGTTTTAGGGTATTGAGTAAAACTCTTTTTTTAGCTTTCTTGGCTATCCAACCCAGGGTGTACATTTCCTTTATCAGCTGGGTAGTGCTCGATATAGTAATTACAAATTCAGGCTCTAAATCGCTAATTGGCTCTTCAGCCTGACTATCATAAGTTATACTAAATTCCTGGCTCTCATCTGTTTCAATCAAACCAGTAAACTCCTTATCAATACTTTCCTGATCATCAATATAGCTCGTGCTAACTGTATAAACATCATTATCAGTGCCCTGCAATTTTACTTTATATTCTCCGTCAATTGGATCAAGAATAACTGCAAACTCTATATCAGTATCAAACCCGGTATAAAATCCTCTTTCAATTTCATTAATAACAGTATTATTAGAAAAATCCTTGCCTAATTTTTTTCCATCAGGCGCTATAATTACAAAATCAGCTGGCGAAAATATTCTAATCATTAATAGTTTTTCAAAGAAGCCTTTAGCAATTTCTTCATCCGGGCGAGTACCGATTAATTTTTCAATAACATCTTTTTGCGCATAAGTAACCATTTCTCCGTGGTCGCTATTTGTTAACTCAATTAATGAAACATTTTCTAAATAATTTAAACTGTTATATGGAACTGTGCCATCTCCATTACCATCTATTAGACTACTTAAATCATTATTTTCAATGTCATAAGGATAGCCGTCTGGCCACTTGTTTTTAAAAATATCAAAATAAGGGTAAGGGACAACTTTAATTGAAGTCAACGTACTGGTATTGCCGACAGAACTAACAATATTTGTAATATTAACTCTATTTTTTAAAATTTCTATATTAGAAGTTGTATTTAAATTTTCTAAGAAAATATTTCTAGGGTATTGTGTCGGATATATTCTATATTGCCAGTTATTATTAATTTCTTCTTGTAAATAATTATAGATAGGTAATAATTGTTCTACACTTACTACTTTTTCTCTAATATAATTGACTAAACTAAGGTATCCATATCTACCTGCTTCAAGTTGAAATACATATTTTTTAAGCCTTGAATATCCTCCACTAAAATAGGCGCCTTCATATTTTAAATAACTTTCTGGGGAGCCTATGTGTGGAGTGGCGAGGAAGATTAGTTGGTCTATATCATTTTGGTAGTCGTCACTTTGGGCATAATATCGGGATACTAGGCCGCCCATGGAGTGGGCAACTATATCTACTTTATCGCACTCACATATCTGCTTTATTTCCTGAATCTTATTTTTTAGTTCTGTGGCGCTGATCATATTGCTTTGCCGCCATTGGTAAGGGAAGGCGAATAAAGTTTCGCCTACTGTGTAGCCGGCGAGTTGGAGAGCTTCCCATAAATTGTCATAAGTATTTAAAATAGGGTCTAATTGCCACTCTCCACCCAAATTCCAGCTCCCCATAATCCCCGGCACGATTATTACCGGATTAATTTCAGGCTCTGGTAGCTCTGGTTCCCAAGGCTCGGTTAAAAACGGCTGGTAATTAACTAACCCCTGAATAAGAGTACCTTTAATATTACCAGGTCCAATCTGATCAAATAAGGTCGGCCCCTCATCATGGCCCCAATAAACATTAAAAGCATCAACTGTTGTTCCTCCTAAATTCATGATAGCCGCCCCGCCACAATAAATTATTGGCGTACCCACACCAAACGGGTCTTCAGCCAAACAAAAATCAGGATTATAGATATTGGAATAATTAATCTTAACAGTATTAGCCTGCCCGATCATAATCACCCCGCTGTTATTAATTATAGAAGTATAATTAATAATTAATTCATCTATATCAAACACAGCTATCAACATTGACGCGCCATTAAAGTAACCACCATATTTAATTTGAGCGTGATTAATAATAATTTTTGACATGGAGCTATTAGACATAAGACCGCCCCAATCTCCAGGCGCCGGGCTAGTGGTAGAGCCATCATTATTAGTATCTCCGCCTGCGTTATCGTCTTTTATAGATGTTATAATAACCGGATCTTCGTCGCTACCGTTAATAATTAAATTTCCCACAACAACAATATTATTATTAACAGCTAATTTAATTATTACGCCAGGATTTAAAGTTAAAGTAGCTCCAGACATAATAACCAAGCCATCGCTACCGTCAACAACAAGAATTTGTCCTTTTTCCCAGGTTGTGTCTTCGGAAATAATAATATCAGCAGCCTGCGCGTTATTAACAACAAAAATCCCCGCCAAAATTAACATGGATAGGGATAAAATAAGTTTAAAAATTTTATTTTTCATAGCCCCTCCCTCACTAAATTAATAACTATCTGAAAATATTATTAATTTACCAGAGATTGATAGCAATACTAACCTTATTTTAGCATAATTTCTCTAATAAACCAAAGAAAAAAGACCTGACTAAAAATAGTAGGTCTTTTTGGTCGAGGCGGCTGGATTTGAACCAACAATCTTCACCTTTAAGAGGTGGCACTTTGCCATTTTAACCACGCCCCCGACCGATTGTTATAATGTACAAATATTTAAAAAGTATAAGTATCAGGATTCTCAGGATCAAAATGCGTCACCCGGAGTTCTATAAAAACAGAATCCTCTAAAAATTCCACCGTATGTTTGGTTAACGGCCAAATTTTTAATATTGTCCCGGCGGTTAATATACGTTCTTGAGGTTCTTGATTATCAACCTTAAAAATAATTTTCATCTTACCTTTAATAAGAACTAATATTTCCGGATTTTTTGAATCGTCTCTTCCCTTATGATAATGCCTAGCCGTACTTCCCTTTTTCCTCTCATATGTTGTTACTTGGATTATTCCAGGAAACTTCAACTCATAAGTGGAACCGCGTTCATCATTTGGATTTGCTGACTTCATTTTAATAATCTCAAACGGCTTAACTATGTCAGTCATCTTCTCACCTTTCTTTTTATGAACAATTAATAAACAGAATATTGCCTAGGAGCAAAAGCACTAGGCCTTAGTTAGGGCTAGTACCAAACCAAGGAGGGGCGGTTTGGCTTTTCACCACTCCTAGACAAAATTTTATCTATTAAACTAAATATGTTAAAATAACATTGAATATTAATTTATAATTCTTTTGTTGATAGAAAATAACATCCAATTTACTACTTGCTAAAGAAGGAACAATGAATTTATAAATGTCAAGGAGGAAAGCCATCTATAAATCAATGTCCTATAAGCAAGTAGTAAGCTGAATGCTATTTACCCCTCTTAAAAAACTTATAGATTTTTGATATATTAACTTATCATATTTATAAACAACAGTCAACCCCTCATAATTTTTAGCTAACTAAAGCAAAAAATATGCAAGATTTAAAATATTGGGTGGCTTTAAATCATTTTCCTAAATTCGGCCCAGCCAGATTTAAAAGACTAATTAATTATTTCCCTGACATGGCCGAGGCTTTTAAAGCAACAAGTAGTGAATTAATTAAAGCTAAAATTGAAGAAAATATAACCCAAGAATTTATTACTGCTCGTTTAGAAATTAACCCTGATCAGTTGATGGATAAATTAGATCAAGAAGATATAAAAGTTATTACTATAAAAAATAAAATTTATCCTAAATTATTAAAAGAATTATACACTCCGCCGCCCCTGATATATTACAAAGGCAATTTTGATTTAAAAAATGATTTTACCTTGGCCGTGGTTGGGGCCAGAAAATATACTAATTACGGCCAGCAGGTTACTGCCAGCTTAGTTAAAGACTTAGTCCGCAACAATCTAACTATTGTAAGCGGGCTGGCTTTAGGCATAGACGCCCTGGCTCATATCACTGCTTTAGAAAACAACGGCAAAACCGTGGCAGTACTAGGTTCAGGGTTAGATAAACAAAATATTTATCCTTCGCAAAACCGCTACTTGGCTGATAAAATTATTGCTCAAGACGGCCTATTAATTTCTGAATTCCCGCCAGGCACACCGCCCCTGCGGCATCATTTTCCGCAAAGAAATCGTATTATTTCCGGCTTAAGCCTAGGCACATTGATTATTGAGGCTTCAGAAAAATCCGGAGCTTTAATTACCGCTAAGTATTCTCTAGACCAAAATCGCGAAGTTTTCGCTATTCCCGG
>Ga0075122_10000760_pt1 | contig 24274 bp, 24 predicted proteins | sample AntAceMetag02UKB_FD_69790 | JGI IMG/M metagenome (GOLD analysis project Ga0075122, IMG submission 69790) | Saline lake microbial communities from Ace Lake, Antarctica - Antarctic Ace Lake Metagenome 02UKB | ecosystem: Environmental > Aquatic > Non-marine Saline and Alkaline > Saline | place...
TGGTCTAAAAACAAAATGACTCCCGTTGAATATCGAAATCACCTTCTAACCAAAAACAAATGGGGTGGGTAGTGGGTTTAAAAGTGTCTACTAAATGGGGTACGGATCAAAAAATAAGACAGCCTTTTGGCTGTCTTATTTTTGTAGGGTGAGGAATTGAACTTGGAAAGGGAGAAAACGATAGTTTTTTCTTGTATGAGGAGGGGGATTGGGGAACCCGAAGGTGCCCCAAAGAGGAGTTTACGACGAGTGACATTCCCTCCACCCGTACAAATCCAAAAAATTAGCTAAGGTTAGCCAATTTTTTTGTTAAAATAAATAATTCTTTTAAAATAGATAAATGTCTGATATAATAAATTTATATTTCTTTAATATTAACATACGTGTTGTTAATGATTTTATTTATTTAATTTAATTTATATGGTATCAAGTGAATCAAGCTTTCATAAAAGCCAGTTACCCGAAACTTCACCAGACAGCGAAGTTAAAAGTGGTTGGCAAAATGAAACTGAACAAAGAGGTGAACCTATTAAGACTTTTTTGAGCAAAGATTCAAGAAGAGAGGTTGATAAAGAACATAATAAGAGGTATAACCATTTTGAAGAGTTACATTTTTCTGGGTCTAATAGTGATGTTATGGAAAAGATAAAAACAGGTGACGCCACAATAATAAGAGCTGAGACTCTTTACCAAAATGGAGACATAACGCAAATTCATGTTATATTTGACAATGAAGGGGCTGGTCATAACATTGATGTATATTTAACAAATAGAGCATTAAAAGATTTTTTAGAAGAAAATAAATAATTATAAATTTTTATTATTTTCCTCAACTTCAGTTCGAACTTGGTCTATCCCTCTGTGCGAAAAATAAGACAGCCTTTTGGCTGTCTTGTTTTTGTAGGGTGAGGAATTGAACTTGGAAAGGGAGAAAACGATAGTTTTTTCTTGTATGAGGAGGGGGATTGGGGAACCCGAAGGTGCCCCAAAGAGGAGCTTGCGACGAGTGAGTATTCCCTCTATAAGTTTATGACGAAGCCCCGTGGAAGAAATCAGTATTTAAATCATGATTTAAATACTGATTTCGTGTGAGCTTCCCTGCATTCATGCAACAAAAATTACAAAAGAATTGGCTTTAATTAGCTAATTTTTTTGTTGAAAAATCGTGCAGGGAACAGGGAATCGAACTTTTTGATTAAAATGGCTTAAGTTAGTTAAGTTTTTGGATAAAAAAACGATGCTCGTGATGAGCATCGTTTGTAATGTTTATTCACTACATTGTTTTAGAAACCACTTGTCTCTACTTTATTTTTTGCTCTAGCAATAAGTAGGATAATCAGTGCGGTTGAAGGGATCGTTCGCCCTAAGTGAATCCAAGCATATAGGTCTTCCTTTATGGTTGCTGGATATAAGGCGAGTAGGTAAGCAGTAAGTAGTACTACCCACAAAAAATAAGGTTCAGTATTTGCATGCCATAATTTTTTTGCTGTTGCATAGTATGCTACGAGAGCGACTAATTGAACTAGCAGGTATGAAATGAGCGGTTGTTCTGTTGCCAGCCAGAAGAAAAATATGATTGTGGAAAATGCGAGACATCCTTTTTGCAAAGTGTCAAATTCAGCTCTTAGAGTTCCTTTCTTAAGGTGAATTATTATTAATCCTAGCAGAATAATAATGATGTTTGTAATTCCTCCAGCGAGTCCCACATTTGCTGTCCATGATCTATCAGGTATATCTTTATAGATAAAACACATCATACCCATCATGACTAACAGTAGAATCCACGTTGCCAATGCTGGTGCAACCTTTCCTTTTTTTGTACGGTTTAGATAATCTACCGCGGAAATTAGTTGAAGTAAAATACTTGTTATTACGGCAAACTTGTAGATCATTTTTTTTCCTCCATGAAAATTGAGTATTCTATTTTTTTAACTCTTGTCAGAATCTGTTAACTATAATTGAAAAAAGTTTATTAGTCAATATTAGTTAGCTTAAAATCTTTTTTTCAAAATCAAAAAATAACAAACTTTAATCAAAATTTACCTCAACCTTGCTAAAAAAAGTTCGGAAGCTCTCCCTGTATGCGTGCAGCTGAACTGTACTCCAAAAAGTGGACACTAATAAGTGTTCACTTTTTGGTATATAATAAAATAAACATAAAATTAATCATATGAGAACTAAATTTTCCAATGAACAAATATCAAGATTAAAGTTAAATCCTTGTGTCTTTAGTTGTGCTAACAATTCAGTTAACTAAACTTTTGAATTTAAAAAACATGCTCTTGAATTAAATAGTAATGGTGTTAGTGCTAAAGAGATTTGGTTAAGGTCAGTGACAAAATATTAGGTCCAATTCTTATTATTATTGGGCTTATTATGTTTGGGGTTATTAAAATAAATTTTGGACTTAAAAATGACAGGATAGAAAGAACAAAAGAATGGTTAGCTAAAAAAGGTTATGTGGGCTCACTATTACTTGGAATAATTTTTGCGTTAGCTTTTTGTCCATATAGTGGTGTTTTATTTTTTTGGTATTTTAATACCGCTAGTTTTAAATTCAACAGAAAGCCTAATACTTCCCCCGTTATTTGCTTTGGGTACAGGCTTACCAGTTATCATATTTTCATTTTTGATAGCTTTTAGTATGCAAAAAGTAAGTAAAGCTTTTCAAATTGTACAAAAAGTTGAAAGGATAATGAGGTACTTAGTAGCTTCTGTTTTTCTTATTGCTGGTATTTATTATTTGCAGTATTTAATAAAATATTTGATTACTTTGTAGTTTTTTTAAAATTACCTTAGTACATTAAATCTCTCAATCTCAATTCGAACTTGGTTTATCCCTCTGTGCCATTGAATTGCACCCCAAAAAATGGCTAAACTTAGCTGATTTTTTAATCTAATTTTTTTTTATTATTTACATGATAAAATTAAATAGTTAGTTTAGTATAAAAATTACGGAAAAAATATTAATTTTATTAGTAGTTTTAATTTTAGTTGGGTTTGGATGTGATTTAAATAAAAATAATTAAAATGGTAGTGGTTTTGAAAGTGATTATAGTGAAGAAAAAGAGGATAATGTGGAAAATTTAAAGGTTTAAGATGATAAACAGAAACAAGTTAATTGTCAACAAAACAAAGCTTTGAATCGTATATTAAGGCATGTGTATTTTTTAAAAAGATATATGATACAGAATATCCGTATTTGTTAGTTGATTATAATAAAAATAATTATTATGGTATTTATTTTGTATTTCCAAAAGATTTTGATTTAACTACTATTTATAAAATAGGTTTTTCTTTTAAATTATTAGATAATTAATTAAAATTTTCCTAAATTTCAGTTTGAATTTGGTTTGTAATTGAATGAAGAAGGAACCGAGTCAGGAAAGGGAGAAAATAAGATTTTTTTGTGTTTATATTTTGGTATTGATAGAATAAAAAAATCTGCAACACAACCGTGGTGTATTGCAGATATAAATGTTAAATATACAAACAAGGTAGATTATAATCTTGATGTTATAGAATACAACCAGGATCATAATCACTTAGGTTTCTATCTCTATTGTATGCTTGAGCTCTGCAACCGCCACAATGAGAGAGATAGTCGCATGAACCACAAGGACCTTGAAATAAAACACGATTTCTCAATGTTTTGAAAACATTAGAATTTAACCATGCTTTTTCTAGACCCTCTTTATAAATACTGCCTGCCTTAACCCTAAGGAATGGACATGGAATGATGTCTCCATTTGGCAAGACAACACAAGCTGCAATTCCAGCAGTGCAACCACCTTTGATTCCATTATATTGCTGTGTCTTTTGTTCCTTAAAAATTGAAGTGAAGGGAGAACTAAACCTTAATATTTTTTTATCTTGAGATAGCTGATATAACTTTTGTATTGTGGCTATTTTTTGTTCCTTTGTTAAATCAAGCTTATCTTTGTGACTAGAGATACATAGGTTGAAGCCTATATCAATATTATGTAGATTGGCGATTTGTATCATCCAGTCCACTTTATCAATATTGCCGGGGTGAACCGTTGTAAAAAAATAGGTACGGATGCCTGCGGCAATTAGCTTTTCAGCTAATTCAATTGTCTTTTTGACTGAACTGTTTCTCACATTAGAATTATCTGGTTCAAAGCTCAAATGAACAACATCAAAAGCCTTAATGAGTTTGATATCTTCATTACCGATCAGGCCATTTGATTGTATAATCACTTCAGTGTTTCTTGGTCTTAGTTTATTAAGCTTGGAAGCTAGAGTTGTGAAATTAGGATGTAGCACTGCTTCACCGCCGGAAATTACAAACCTTTTCACATTTTTCTTATTCGCAAACTCGTATAAACTAAGTATGTCGGATATCGAGAGATCCACTATTTTAGAGGTTCTATTGTAACAATGTTTACAATTCAAATTGCATCTAGTTGTTATTTCTACTTCCAATACGTGCATTCCCAAGGTCGCATCGTAAGTCTTCGTCATTGTTAAATCCTCCTTCTTGATAAGATTTTGTCCAAGCTCTGCAACCAGAAAAACATCTAGGTTTTTTGTAACAGCTGTTACACTTGGTTGGTACTTCGTTTTTGGTTATAAGTTGACGAAAAGGCAGGAAACCTTTTCCATTTTTCCAAATCTTGTATTCATTGTCTGTTAAGATATTTCCGCAGTACCAATCATCGCTTTTAAAGAAACTACAAGGAAAAACACCTCCGTCGGCTTCAACAATTAATTTGTATTTTCCGCCGGCACAATTAGGAAGTAATAGACTATCACGATCTTTGTAGTGATCGGGTTCATTGATGAATATGCTTTGAAAACCATGTTTCAACAATAATTTTTCTTCTGGAATTTGCTTTAGGATGTGAATGTAATCCTGTAACAATTCTTGAGTCATATTTATTGTTTGATCATCAAAGGCACTGCCTAGTCGGGAAGGTATAGGTAATGCAGGTGAAAATCTGTGCACATTATATTTAGAATTAAAGTACTCAAACAATTCCATGATTTGGTGGTAATTAGATTTAACCAAAAACATGTTGATGGTAGCTTTTGCCCCAAACTGTGTTGCACGTTTGAAATTTTCCTCTATCAACTTAAAAGAACCTTTGTAGCCGGCGATACGATCATGGATTTCTTTTATGCCGTGTATGGAAAATACAAGTTCATTAACATATGGTAGTATTTTAGTGGGATTAAAAGTACCATTTGTATTTATATTTATTTCCAATCCCTCTTTCGAACACCACTTTACCAAGTCAAAAAAATATGGAGACATAAAACTTTCTCTACCTGAAAAATCTAACCGTTTTATACCTAAGTTTCTTAACTTATTTACAATGATTTTCCATTGTTTTAGTGTTAGGCCAGGTTCTTTTTGTTTTTCTTTATAGCTAGCAAAACAAAAAATACAATCTTGATTACATCTATTAGTAATTTCTAGTTGAGCCCAAATGGGTTTTTCCCAGGCTAATTCTAGTAATTCTTTCTTGTTAAAACCATGCATGATTTATATCTCCTCAATGATATTTTTGGATTTTAAGTAGTCCAAAAAAGATTTCGGCAAGTTTTTGGAAGTATTATTTTTTCCATTTAAAAGCATTAGTAATATGTCTATGAGTTGTGCTGCTTTATTAGTGAAAAAAATATAAGAGTAATCATAATAAAAAACATAAATCCCATTTTTCTTGCGATAGGAGACTCGCGGGTTTAGCCTAAAAGAGTTTTTCATTTTTCTTTCCTAAAAAAAGGCTCCATTAGCGATCTAATGGAGCCTCGATGTTGAGGTTTCAGTTCATGTTGATACTGCAACCGTTTTCCTCGTACTCCTCGACGTCCATTTGCCAATCCTGGCTATCGGTCTTGGGTTTTTTTGACTGTTGGTCTTGGGTACTTTTGTTTATATCTACATCACAATTTTGAATCATTCTGATCTACCTTTCAGTGCATAACGGTTTTGGCGATATTGTCGCCGTTGAAAGAACGATATTCAATCCATACGACCTACCTTTCTGTTATGCAAATAGTGCATAACGGTTTTGGCGATATTGTCGCCGTTGAAAGAACGAATCTAAATGTATTAAATATTTTATGGCTTCTTAGCGACAAAATATAATCTACTTAAATATTTTTTATCTTTAGAAGTTTTATAATCTTTTTGGACTTCCATTAAATTAAATCCAGCTTTGTTAAGCAAAGATTCAATTTCTTTTCTATCGTATCCTCTTTCTTTATGTTGTTCGTTGACTAGTCGATAGCACAGATCTTCTTTAATAAAAATATCAATATCTAAAATCCACAACTTGTTTTTTCCGCCATAGCGAAAAATGCAATAACAGTCATTGTCATTGTAAATCGTAGTTTCAAATTTTTGAGCTTCTTTTACATGCTCCGTTGTATTCATATCGAACAAGAAAATTGCACTAGAAGGGATATTGTTATATATCGCTTTAAACACCTGCAATAATTCTTTCGTAGTCAGAATATAATTCAAGGAGTCGTAAAAAGAAACAGCTAAGCTAGTTTTGTTTTTGATATCTGTTGGTAATTCAAAATTGTTCAAATTAGAGCAAAAATATTGTCCTTTAGGAACTTTTTTTTGAGCAACCTTTATCATTTCTGGTGATTTATCAAAACCAACGACCTTAAATCCTAAATCAATCATTATTTTAGAGATATTTCCAGTTCCACATGCAAGATCAATACATAAGTTTGCGGGAATATTATAACGATTAATAACTTTGGAAATTAATTTTTTCCATTTTGTATATTTATTCTTATTCATTAGTCTGTCATAAAATGTAGCTAATTTTGTATATGGTATAGAAAATTCTTTTTCGCCTTTTTTTGTCATAAATATATTTTTTATTTTAGACTTTTACATGTACCAGTTTGACACATTGTCATTTGTTTAAATTGTAAATGTACATATAGTTATAATAACAACATAGTAAAAACATGTCAACGTTTTTTGTATTAATTTAGTATAATATACATGATTTAAGTCTGAATACATGTCTGTTCACTGCGAAACAACATATATATATATATATATAAAGACAACTTAGCAAGTATTTTTTTAGAGTACCTTTTAAAGTACTTTAAAAGGTACTCTAAATTTAGATATTTGTTTGTTGGCAAGAAAGATATTTCCTGTTTTTTTGAGAGAGTATTTTTAAAAGTCATTGTTTTAAAATTAACAAAGATTGTTAAAAATATTTTTACTTCAAAATTAAATTAAATAAATATCTCGAACCAAGGGATAATTGCAATTAAATAATGTAAAATGGTTCAAAACGGGTATTTTTTTAATTAATATATAAAATATATGGATCAGAATCAAAGAGACATTTACTTACGTGATGCAAAAAATAATTTGCATTTAACTTTTGATTTGATATTGAAAGAATCTGAAAAGATGAAAAATAGTATAAAAGAAATTGAGAAGAGTTTAAAAGACTGTAAGGAAGATGAAAAAAATGTTCAAAATAAATTATTGAATCATTCTACAAAAATGTTAAATGAATTAGATTAAATGACTGAATCTCCATATTTTAGTAAATGCAAAGTTGATTTTTGTCTTATTTTCTCAAAATTAAAAAATAACAAATTTTAATCAAAATTTATCTCAACCTTGCTGAAAAAAGTTCGGAAGCTCTTCTTGAATGCGTGTTCAGAAAATTATAAAAGAATTGTCTAATATTAGTCAATCTTTTAACTTAAATAATTTAAGTTGTGAATAAAATATTTGATATTGTATTACAACTGTATTACAATATTTATATAAATTATTAATTAAAACATATGCGTCAAGTATTAAGTTTGTCTTTCCCAGAACAATTAATTAAAGAAATTAAAAAAGTTGTCAAACAAAGAGGCTTTAGCTCTGTTTCTAGTTATTTTAAGAATTTAAAAAATTGCCAAAAGAGATTATATATTTAGCAATTAAAAAAGAAAAATTTTTTATTGAAAATATTTTACATCCTTCACTTAGATTACACGAATTACATGGTAAATTTAAAGGCCTTTGGTCAATTTCTATAAATACGAATTACAGAATTATATTTAAAAGAATGGAAAATGGAGATATATTATTTATATCAGTAGGTAAACATGATATTTATAAATATTTATAAAATTTATTTTTTAAAAGTTTCTTCATCAATCTTGGTACTATTTTTGCTTGCTAAGGTAAAATGAACTTAATTTATATATTATTATATCCGCTGTTTAGTTGTAAAAAGGAAATTCAAGTGTTAATATATACTTGTTAAGTTAAAAATATTATATATGAAAAATAAAATTGTGTTAGTGCTCGCAAGTATTATACTTGTGTTTATAGTATCTTCTCCTTTTATATTTTTAAAGGATAAAGAAGAAATAAAATCAATTGGTGGAGATACAGATGATTATGGTTGTTTAATTTCTGCTGGGTATTCATATTGTCCAACAACAGAAAAATGCCAAAGAATGTGGGAAGAGTATTGTGAAGATTTTAAAGATGTGTTTAAAATTTTTAATTTTGATGATTGCGTAGAGGCGGGAAATTCAGTAATGGAAAGCTATCCAAGACAATGCGAAGCTAATGGTGAGATTTTTGTAGAAGAGATAAACTTGTTGGATAGTTGTGGAATTCCAGGAGCAAATTGGCTGGAAGAGGAGCAAGAATGTGAATATGTCCCCAAAGACTGGTGTGAGAGTAAGAATGGTGAATTTAGTGAATGTGAATCGGCTTGTCGTCATGAAAAAGATGCAGAAATTTGCACAACTCAATGCGTGCCAGTTTGTAAATTTGTAAAAGATGTAGAAGTTTATAATTATAAAGATTTGATTAGATTAGAAAATCCTCTTGAGAACGAAAAAATAACTAGCCCATTAACCGTAAAAGGAGAGGCTCGTGGCGATTGGTTTTTTGAAGGAGATTTTTCAGTTGTTTTAACGAACTGGGATGGACTTATAATTGCCGAAGGGTTTGCAACAGCAAGTGATACTTGGATGACAGAAGACCTTGTTTCGTTTGAGGCAATGTTAGAATTTGAAAAACCGGAATTATATGACACCGGAAGTTTAATTTTGAAAAAAGACAACCCATCTGGTTTACCTGAAAATGATGATGCATTTGAAATTAAAATATTTTTTGAATAATTAATTATTAATTACTATGTTTGAAAAAAATATAAAAAAGCCAGAGTATAAAAAAAGAAAGTCGTATAAAGTTCTTAGAGTTTTATATGTGATATTGTTTTTGGTAGTATTTGCAAAGACTTTTTTTATGACTTGGCAACTTTCAGATGTGGGTACGTGTATGAGTACGAACCTTGATATGAAAATTTTGTCAATGGCTTTTCCAATTTTATTGGTTTTTAATCTTTTAATTTTAGAGATGATGAAATTTTTTGTAGTTAATATTTTTTATATTAAAAATAAAAAGAAAGCTTTTATTTTTTTAATTATTTCTGTATTATTATATTTTTTTAGTATTAATATTAGTTATTATTTTAGGGATATGGCTAGTGATATAGTATATAAAAAATTGGAAATAGAAAGGCAAGAAAATCAGAAACAGCGTGAAGCTTGTGAAAAAAAATGTGAAGAAAGTGGTACGAGTACTCCTTGTAATTGTTATGGTTTAGGAATAGAATACGGAGCTATGACTGGTAAGCCAGTAGTCTATCTTTACCCAGAAAAAGAAATAGATGTAAATGTGAAAGTAAATCCAGTTGGAGGGTTAACAATGACAGACCCAGAATATGGGAATGGCTGGTTTGTGAAAGCAAATCCGAATGGAAAATTATATAACTATAAAGATAAAAATGATTATCCATATCTATTTTGGGAGGGTTGGTCATACAAAACAATCGACAGGCCAGAAAAAGGTTTTGTTATTAAAAAAGAAAATTTAAAAGAACAAATGAAAAGTTTACTTTTTCAAGCTGGTTTAAGTGAAAAAGAAATAGAAGATTATTTAGAATTTTGGTATCCAAAAATGTCTCAAAGTTCGTATGTGTTTGTAACGTTTGTTTCAAAAGAATATATGGATAGTGTTGCTCCGCTTGAAATAACTCCAAAACCAGATTCTGTAATTAGAGTTTTTACAGATTATACTTTGTTAGATGAAGATATTAATATTGAACCTCAAATATTAATTAAACCAGAAAGAAAAGGTTTTACAGTTGTTGAATGGGGTGGGGCTTTGTATGAATAATAAAAATAAAATTAATAAAAATGAAAGAATTGTTAGAAATATTAAAAGATGAGCCTTCATTTCGTCAAAAACAAGTTTACAAAGCTTGGTTTGATTTGGGAATTCAAAGTTATGAGAGTATTACTACTTTGTCAAAACCACTGCGTGAGAAGTTAAAAGTTCTTGAGTGGATGTCGGTTAAATTATTTACATTGCAAAAGAGCAAAAAAGATGGAACTGTAAAAGCACTTCTTGAATTAAAAGATAAAAATAAAATTGAAACAGTTTTGATGAGTCGGACGGATAAAATAGAAAATAAGATTCGTTATACAGTTTGTATTTCAACTCAAGTTGGGTGCCCGATGAAATGTCTTTTTTGTGCGACTGGAAAACTCGGGCTTAAAAGAAATTTGGAATTTGAGGAGCTTGTTGATCAGGTTCGTTTTTGGCAAAAATATTTAGATGAAAATTTTGGAGAAAATGTAAGGATTGGAAATGTAGTTTTAATGGGACAAGGTGAGCCATTATTAAATTATGATAATGTTAAAAAAGCTTTAAATATTATTTTGGAAAATACAACAATAGGGCATAATCATATTGCTTTGTCTTCGGTTGGTGTTCCAGAAGTAATGGATAAACTTGTTAACGATAAGGATTTTCCGCCTGTTCGGTTTGCGTTGTCACTTCATAGTGCAATACCCGAAACGCGAAGCAAACTTTTACCAAGTCATCCAAAAGATTTTTTTGAATTTTTAATTTCTTGGTCTAAAAAATATCACGAACGTTTTTCTAGTCGAGCTCATTTTCTTGCACTTGAATATGTGATGCTTAAAGGATTAAATGATAGCGAGAAAGACTTGAAAGCTTTAATTGAATTACTTTCAAAACTTGGAAATGTGCGTGTTAATCTTATTCCTTTTAATAGTGTTTGTGGAGAAGATATTCAAGGATCAAGTAAAACTGTAATAGAAATTTGGCAAGATAAGATAGCGTCTGCCGGATTTTATTGTACGACAAGGCGGTCTCAAGGGACTGATATTGATGCTGCGTGTGGGCAGTTAGCTTTGAAAGAAAAAAAATAATTTTTATGAATTTTAAAAAAATTTTATTCCTTCCTTTTATTTTTGCTATTTTTTTAATGGTTATTTTTTATTTTTTTGGTGAAAATTTGATTCAAATTGGAATATCTAAAGAAGAGGTGGTAGTTTTTCAGCCTATTATAAAATATGAAATTCCAGAACACGTAAAGATTCCAATTTTAATTTATCACCATATTCGTGATTTTAGAGCGTCGGATTCTCAAAATGATCAAACTTTTATTGTTTCAGCCTTGAATTTTGAGAAACAAATGGATTATCTTAAAGAAAATGGATATAAAACTTTAACTTTTGCAGATTTTAAAGATATTTTTGCAGGAAAAAAGAGACTTCCTCAAAAATCTGTTATTATTACTTTTGACGATGGGCTTAAAACCCAATTTAATTCAGCTTATCGAATTTTAAAAGCGAATAATCAAAAAGCAGTATTTTTTATTTTTACCAATCCAATTTCAAAGTCTAAAAATTATATGAGTTGGGAAGATTTATTGGAAATGAAAGAATATGGAATGGAAATAGGGTCTCACGGTCATTATCATTCTAATTTTAATAAATTGACAGAAGAATTTGAGTGGGAAAGAGAGCTTGGTAAAAATAGAGAATTAATTAAAGAGAATTTAGGAGAATATCCACAAGCAATTGCGTATCCCTTTGGTGAGTATAGTGACTCTGTGATACAATATATAAAAGAATATGATTATGAGTTTGCTCGTGCAATTACACATGGTAAAAAACACGGGCAAGAAGATTTTTATCAATTAGACGGATATTTTGTTACATCTGATTTTAATTACTTTAAAAATATTGTTAGTCTTTAGTTAAAAAATATGATTTATCAAAAAATTTATTTGGGTTCGTGGGCTTTTGGGTCAAACATTCATCTTAAAGAATTATATCAAACATTGAGTACTGGTAAATCTTTGAATTTTTCCGAGAAAGAAATAAAGTCCTGGCTTAAAGGTTTTAATATAGAAAAAGTTGAGTATATTCCGCAGGCTTTTAATAGTGTTAAAGGAATTCTTAAAAATAATATAGAATTTGATGTTTTAGAAGATGGAATAATGCTTGTTTCTAAAGATATAAAAGATGTAATAAAAGATCAAGAATTGTTATTGCATTTTATGGATACAGAAATGAAGCCTTTGTGGAAAAATATTTCATCTCGTGATGTCGCTTTAACAGTAATGTCAACAGGGGAAGAAAAAGAAGAAAAAGTTCAAAATAAAAGACCTGTTGTACTAGTTGTAAGTGAAGCGAAAGAAGAAGATTTGGTTAGTATTTTTAATATGTTTGATTCTGTTGTTTTTAAAAAAGTAGGTTTAGAAAAAGGTAGTGTGTGGATTGGTGATGATTTGGTTATTCTAAATGATGTAAATATAAATCAATATGATTTATTGGAATCAGTAAGATATTTAATGTTTGCTAGACTTTATGAATTAAAGTTAAATGACTTGCTTTGTTCTCAAAGAAAATTGTGGAATAAAATAGAAGGAATTAGATCACGTAAATTTTATAAAAGTACAGAGTTGCCAGTTGTGAGAGATACTGCATTAAGTATTCAAAATCAAGCAAATTTTTATAGTAGTTTTTCTCGTCAAACAAAACAAATGTTACTGTGGCGTGAAAAATTTATTAATGATTATTTAACAGATCATGTTTTGAGTAATCTTTTTAAAGAATTTTTTTTATCACTTCGTTCGACTCAGTTGTATTTAGAGGAGCTTTGGATTATGACACAAGGACATGCAAACGATACAGTGCAATCAGTTTCTTTGCTTTATTCCGATAATCAACAAAAAGAACTTCGAACTTTGCAAAAATTATTTTTAATTAGTGCTGTTGTTTCGGTTTTGTCTCTTGGGACGTTGGCTGGATCAAATAGATTTGCGTATAATACTGATGGTGATATTATAGGTTATTCAAAAATACTTGCTTGGCATTGGGGTTCTTTTGTATTGTATGGTATTGTAACAATTCTGGCTTCGGTGATTATTTACTACTCACTTTATATGGTATTTACCAGATTTAAACGTCCAGAGCGCGTTTTGAATAAAGAGAAAAATAAAAAATAGTATATGCCTGATATTTCTAAACAAGAAATTAAAGAAATAGCTGATCGTGCAGAAAATCATTATAGTAGGGATATGCCTCTTAAAGAGAGGGTCGCAAGATCGCTAAAAGATGAATTTCCTAACATTAAACAAGAATTAAAAGTTGACTATAATAGACTGTTTAGTTTTGTAATGGATTATATAGAAGAACGGGAGTATAGAGAAAGTCAAGAAAATGTAAGGGTGGATAGTGAATTAAAATTAGCAGATAAACCCGCTAAAAAGAAAACTTTTTTAGAAGAGGCAAAAGAGATGGCCGCTGTAAGAGGAGATGATGAACTTGATGAGTCGCCGTATGAAAAAACAGAATGGTGGGGTGCTGAAGGTTTAACAGGTTATAAAGGTGGGATACGTAAATAATTTTTTATTAAAATAAACATCGCTATAGTTTTCGCTAGCGTTAATTACATAGAAATATGGGTAGGAGTAAATTAGTTGATAAAAATACAAGAAAAATAATGAAAGGGAGTAATGGTAGTTATACTATTACAATTCCAATGGAAATGATTAAGGAGCTTGGTTGGCGTGAAAAACAAAAAGTTGTATTTGAGAAAAGAGGGGAAGTTTTGAAGATTAAAGATTGGGAAAAATGAAGATAAAAAAACCAGAAGTAATGAGTCCAATTCGGGATTGGGCAAGTTTGGAAGCGTGCAAAGATTATGCTGACGCTGTTTATTTTGGTGTGTCTGATTTAACAATGCGGGCGAATGCGAATGCTTTTACTCTTCAAAACATGGGTAAATTTGTAAAAGAATGTCATAAAAATAAAATAAAAGCATATTTAACTGTTAATGCTGTTGTATATAATTCAGATATTTTGCGAGCTGAAAAAGTAATTAAAAAAGCAAAAGATGTTGGAGTGGATGGGGCGATTGTTTGGGATCCAGCTGTAATAGAAATTTGTAAAAAATATAAACAAAAGTTTTTTATTTCGACTCAAGCAAATGTTTCTAATTGGAAAACTGCACTTTTTTATAAAAAGCTTGGGGCGGCTCGTGTAGTTTTGGCACGTGAAATGACTTTAAAACAAATTAATGAATTGAAAAAGAAAGTAGGAAAATATGAAATAGAAACTTTTGTACATGGAGCGATGTGTATGTCTGTGTCGGGTCGTTGTCTTTTGTCTTCGTATTTATATGGTAAATCTGCAAACTGTGGAGCATGTGCTCAACCTTGTCGAAAAGAGTGGACGTTGTCAGACCCAGAAGGAAATAAAATTTCGACCGAAGGGAAATATTTTATGAGTGCAAAAGATATGTGTTTAATAGAATATATTCCTGAACTCATAAAAGCAGGTATTGATAGTTTTAAAATTGAAGGGCGTCGTCGTGATCCTAGATATATTGAAGTGACTGCAAAATGTTATCGTGAGGCAGTGGATGCATATTTTGATGGAACCTTTACTAAAATAAAAGTAAAAAAATGGAAAAAAGAATTAGAAGGAGTTTATAATCGTGGATTTTCTACTGGTTTTTATTTTGGTACCCCTGGGAAAGAAGGAATAAGTTATGATCATACAGGGAACATTTCAACCACTAAAAAATTGATGGTGGGTTATGTAAAAAAATATTATTCAAAAATAGGTGTTGCAGAAATTTCTTTGGAGTCACGAGGGCTGAAAAATGGAGAAGAATTAATGATTGAAGGAAATACAACATATTTAAAGCAAAAAGTTAAATCAATTCAAAAAGAAGGTAAAGATTTTAAAAGTGGTAAAAAAGGTGAGCTGGTTGGAGTTAAGACTAATAAAAGAGTAAGACGAAACGATAAGGTTTTTATTATAAAGTGATTTTTTTAGTATTTTGAAGTAAATAATTTAAAAACATACATAAAAAGTTAACTAAAGTTGATTTTTTTTGATTTTAATGCTATTTTAATATATCGTTTAAAAAACGAAAAATATAAAAAATGAAAATGATCTTTTAAATAAGGAAGGTGGCAAAGAAAATGATTGGAAATATAATACTTGATGTAGAAAGATTTTTAATCTGTCTGTCTATAGTCATTCCGATAGTCCTTTTTCTGTTGTTTATTCCACAGGAATTGCTAAAGAAAATTGGAAAAAAGACAGGAGCAACTTCAAATCGTGTTTCAGTTGTGCGCGTGCCGATACATTTTATTGGTATGGCACTTTTGCGTATTGGATTTGTGTATCTTGGGACTGCAATTTTGGCATTCTCTTGGATGTTGGATAACACAGACGGTCGTTTGGCTCGAGCGAACGGAGATGAAGTGAAAGATGATTTTGAGGTTAAGCGAAGTTGGAAAAGTTTTAAGTTGGAACTTGAACATCATGGGAAAACATCCATCGGGAAATGGATCGATCCTATGATGGATAAAATTAAAACTTTATCTAGCATTGGGCGTTTGGTATTTGAGAAGGTTTTTGACTGGAAGCTTTATCTCGTAATGTTTATAGCTGATTTGGTTGGAACCTTAATTCGTCCTCCGTTTATGTGTGGAGAGAGGTATCAATTGGCCAGAGAGACTTGGTTGTCAAAAACGTCGGCAACCTGGCTCGGTAAAGTTAAGACAACTTGTCAATTTTCAGCTATTGGTGCTTGGGGGTTTGAGTATGTTCAGATACTTAATCCAAGTTTTAATACTTGGGGGTTTGAGTGTTTGGAAATATTAGAATCGAACGTTGGTTTGTCTGATGCTTTTTTTAGTTTTGCTGTTGTATTTTCTTTGTTGAGTTTGTTGTCAAAACTTAACCGAAGATATATTTGGTTTAATTTCAAGAGGTAATATAGTTTGGGGGTCTTCGGGCCCTTGTTTTTTATATAAAAAAGTTAAGATAAATAGGTGTGATCATTGAATACGCTTTCGTTATAAAATTATAGAATTGTAGCAGAACTAGCAAAAGAACAAGATGATTTAGATTTAGAGAAGCAGAGAAAGAAAATAGAAGGCTTAAATTAAAGGTTATTTATACAAAAAACTGTATCTAAGCAGTTTTTTGTTACCCTTGCTTTTTTTAAGCTTTTTTGCTAATATATAAACCGAATTGAGAATTTAATTTCGAAAAGTTTTCTTTTAAAAAAGTAAGAAAAATAATAATATTTATGAAATTTTTGACAAAAATTTTTGGTGATCCTAATATTGCCCCAACTAAAAATATTAATCCAATAGTTGATCAAATTAATGCATTTGAAAGTAAAGTGCAACCTTTGAGTTTGGAAGAATTAAAAAATAAAACACAAGAATTTAAAGATAGACTTGCAAAAAAAGAAACTCTTGACGATATTTTACCGGAAGCATTTGCAGTTGTGCGTGAAGTATCAAAAAGAATAACAGGAATGAGGCATTACGATGTTCAGCTTATCGGTGGTGTTGTTTTGCATCAAGGTAAAATTTCTGAGATGAGAACAGGTGAAGGTAAAACTTTGGTAGCAACTTTGCCAGTGTATTTAAATGCTTTGGCGGGAAAAGGTGTGCATGTTGTAACTGTAAATGATTATCTTGCTAAACGTGATGCTGTTTGGATGGCACAAATTTATGATGCACTTGGCATGTCTGTTGGTATTATTCAAAATTTAGGTATTTCTTTTAAATATAATGCAAATAAATCTGAATTAGAAGAAGGAAGTGAATCAGATATTGAACGTGATAAAAAAGGAATGTTTAAAGTTGAAGATGAATATTTGGAAGATTGTGAACGCGTAGAAGCTTACAAGTGTGACATAGTTTACGGAACAAATAATGAATATGGTTTTGATTATCTTCGTGACAATATGGTGGGGAATTTGAATCAAATGGTTCAACGTCCTTTTTATTTTGCTATTGTTGATGAAGTTGATTCAATTTTAATTGATGAAGCTCGTACCCCTCTTATTATTTCGGCTCCAGCAGAAGAGGCGGCCGATATGTATTATCAGTTTGCCGATCTTGTTAAACGTTTAAAAGAAAATGATGATTACAATATAGACGAAAAAATGAGAGCGGCTACTTTGACTGACGCAGGTATGAAAAAAATGGAAGATTGGCTTCATGTTGATAATATTTATGCTGAAGGTGGAATTAAATTAGTTCACCATGTAGAACAAGCTTTGAAGGCAAGAGCTTTATTTAAACGTGATCGTGATTATGTTGTAGAGGGCGGAGAAGTGGTTATCGTTGATGAATTTACTGGGCGTAAAATGCCAGGTCGTAGGTATAGTGAAGGTTTGCATCAAGCAATAGAAGCCCAAGAAGGAGCCACTATTCAAAAAGAAAGCAGAACAATGGCAACAATTACTTTTCAAAATTATTTTCGCATGTACAAAAAACTTGGCGGTATGACAGGTACAGCTGTAACAGAAGCGGAAGAATTTAATAAAATTTATGGTCTTGAAGTTTCTGTTATTCCAACTAATAGAGAAATAAAAAGGCGGGACCATGTGGATAAAATTTATAATACAGAAAATGCAAAGTTAAAAGCAATTGCAAAACGTGTAAAAAAATTGCAAGAAAAAGGACAACCAGTTTTGATTGGTACTGTTTCGGTTGAGAAAAATGAACTTTTAGGAATGTATTTGGATACAGAAGGTGTAAAATATGAAGCGTTAAATGCAAAAAATCATGAGCGTGAAGGAGAAATTGTCGCTCAAGCAGGTAGTTATGGTGCTGTTACACTTGCGACTAATATGGCTGGTCGTGGTGTCGATATTATTTTAGGTGGTAATCCACCAGATAAAGAACAATCTCAAAAAATTAAAGAACTCGGTGGTTTGTATGTGATTGGAACTGAACGTCATGAATCTCGTCGAGTAGATAATCAACTTCGTGGTCGTGCTGGTCGTCAGGGTGATCCTGGTGAAACTGAATTTTATCTTTCAACTGATGATGATTTGATGAGGATTTTTGCAGGTGATAGAATTAAATCAATTATGAAGACTTTAAAAGTTCCAGAAGATACTGCCATTGAACATAAAACATTAAATAAAGTAATTGAATCAGCTCAGAAAAAAGTAGAGGGTTTTCATTTTGATTCTCGTAAACATTTGCTTGAGTATGATGATGTTTTAAATCGTCATCGTGAAGTTATCTATAAAAAAAGAAGAGAAGTATTGGATGTTTATCAAAATCAAAAAGATTCTGCCGACGCTAAAGCTGTAGTGGACAAGGAAGAAAAATATGAAGGTAAGACTTTGAGGAATTTGATTTTTGAAATGATTGAAGGAGAAGTAGAAAATTTTGTTTCTTTTCATACGAATGGTGAAGACAGTAAAAAATGGAATATGAAAGAAATTTATGAAACAGCTGTTACTATTTTTCCTGTTTCAGGAGATGAAAAAGAAAAGCTGTTAAGTTTAAATACTAGTGGAGAAGAAAAACTAGATGATGTAAAAGCAAGAACAGAGATGATAGAATATTTAATGCAAATTGCACGTATTAAATATGAAGAAATTTTAGTTTCAAGGTTGGAAGATAAAAAAATGATAATTGAAATTGAAAAACAAATAATGATACGTTCTATTGATAATTTATGGATTGATCATTTGGTTGCGGTTGACTATTTGCGCACCGGAATTGGTCTTCGCGGTTATGGTCAAAGGGATCCGCTTGTAGAGTATAAGAAAGAAACATATCAAATGTTTAATCAGCTTTTGGCATTTATTCAAAAAGAAGTTGTTTACTCAATTTATAAAGTTGGATTAGGGTTACAGGTTGCACCAAGTGTAATGGAAAAAAGTAAGATGATTTTAAAAGGAGCAGAGAAAACTTCAGTTGAAAAGAAAGAAAACGTCTCAAACAAGCCAAGAAATGAAGAAGGTGATAAAGTAGGACGAAACGACGATTGTCCATGCGGAAGTGGTAAAAAGTATAAAAAATGTTGTGGGAAATAGTTTTCCACTTGCTAAAAAGACTTAATTATTGTAATATCTTAACATTGTTAAAAAGGGGATAATTGGGTAAAAAAATTATGAAACACAATAAAAAACAAAAAAGTTCAACACGTTCACAATTACGAAGTAAAATAGCAGGTATTTTTGCCTTGTTTTTATTTTGTCTAATTGTAATATTTCCAGGAAATGTAAATCAAGGAATTAATTGGGTTAATAATAATGCTAATCTAGGAGTTCCAAATTTACCAGAATCTGGTTATAATTTAGGCTTAGATTTACAAGGTGGAGCACATTTGGTATATCAAGCAAATACTGCGGGTCTTAAAGATAATGAAAGAGCAGACTCTGTAGAAGGAGCACGAGATGTAATTGAAAGACGTGTTCGTGGTGGGCTTGGAGTTGCAGAACCTTTGGTGCAAACAACAAAAGTTGGAGAAGATTATCGTATCATTGTAGAGTTACCGGGTGTTCAAGATGTAAGCGAAGCAATTAGTATGATAGGAGAAACTCCTGTACTTGAATTTAAAGAAGTGAATGATGTACCTGCTCGTGATTTAACAAAAGAAGAACAAAAAGAATTAGATGATTTTAATAATGCTGCAAATAAAAAAATTAATGAAGCTTTGATAAAATTAAAAAAAGGAACAGATTTTGGATTGCTTGCAACAGAATATTCTGAAGATGAAAGAAGTAAAGTAAACGAAGGTAATTTAGGATTTATAAGTGCAAGTTTATTTCCAGAGATATATGAGTGGGCAGAAGGTCATGAAAATGGTGTTTATACTTCAGAACCAGTTGCAAGTTCTAATGGTTTAAATTTGATTAAAAAAATAGGGGAGCGTGAAGGTGAAAAACAAATTGAAGCTTCTCATTTGTTGATTTGTTATCGTGGTGCAAATGGATGTGATGAACCGTTGTATAGTAAACGTGAAGCAGAAGAAAGAATAGAAAAAATTAAATCAGAATCAAATCCAGAAAATTTTGTAGATTTTGTAAAAGAATATACTACAGAACCAGGTGGAGCTGATAGAAATGGCAGTTTAGGATGGTTTGGTGAAGGTCAAATGGTAAAAGAATTTGAAGAAGTTGCTTTTGGGTTAGCAAATAATACTATTTCAGAGGTTGTTGAAACAGAGTTTGGATATCATCTAATTTTAAAAACAGACGAACGTATTTTAAAAGAATATGAAGTAGCTAGAATATTTGTTAATATAAAAAAAGAAACAGATATTTTGCCTCCGTCAGAAGAATGGAAAAATACAGATTTATCTGGTAAACAACTAGAGCGTGCAGAGGTAACAGAAAATTATCAAACTGGTGAAATTCAAGTTAGTTTAAACTTTGACGCTGAAGGATCTGAAATGTTTGCGGATATTACCGGCCGTAACGTTGGAAAGCCTGTAGCAATATATTTAGATGGCCTTCCAATTAGTATTCCAGTTGTTAATGAAGCAATAGTAAGTGGTAGCGCAGTAATTTCTGGAAGTTTTGATTTAAATGAAGCAAAGATTTTATCTCGTCGTTTAAATTCAGGTGCACTGCCTGTACCAATTGAACTTATTTCTCAACAAAAAGTTGATGCAACTCTTGGAGCTGATTCGTTAGCAAAAAGTTTTAAAGCAGGAATCCTTGGTCTTATCTTCGTTATACTCTTTATGATTGTTTATTATAGATTGCCAGGACTTTTGGCTGTAGTTTCTCTTATGATTTATACAGTGCTTGTTGCAGCTATATTTAAACTAGTGGGAGTTACTTTAACACTTTCTGGAATTGCTGGTTTTATTCTGTCTATTGGTATTGCTGTTGATGCAAATGTGCTCGTGTTTGAAAGGTTAAAAGAAGAATTACAGACGGGTAAAAGTTTAAAGACTGCTATGGAAGAAGCTTTTATACGTGCTTGGAGTTCAATTCGAGATGGTAATATTACGACTTTAATTAGTTGTGCGTTACTAATTTGGTTTGGAGCTGGTTTTATACAAGGTTTTGCTGTAACTTTGGCTTTGGGTGTGCTTGTGTCTATGTTTACAGCGTTTATAATTACAAGAGCAATTATGCGTTTAGTATTTGCTTGGTTTAAAGAAGACGGAAACATCTTATTCTTAGGATACAAGAAAAAATAATATGAACATTCCTTTTGTTAAATATTCAAAAATTTGGGTTGGTTTTAGTTCTGTATTGGTAGTTATAAGTATCGTGTTACTTGCAACGTTTGGGCTTAAACCTGGAATTGATTTTACAGGTGGCTCGCTAATGGAACTATCTTTTGATAGTCGTCCAGAAGTAGCTGATATTAAAGTTAGTTTAGTTGATTCTGGGATAGAAAATCCAGTAGTGCAAAGAACAAAGGATAATAGTTTAATTATCCGCATGCAATTTTTGAACGAAGATGAACATCAATTGATTTTATCTGATTTACGTGATGATTTTGGAACCTCAGAAAATCGCGTACACGAAGAACGTTTCGAAACAATCGGTGCTTCAATTTCTAAACAATTACGTACTCGTTCAACTTGGGCGGCAATTCTTGTTTGTATTTCGATTGTGCTTTATGTGGCTTATGCATTTCGTAGAGTTTCAAAACCAGTTGCTTCTTGGAAATATGGAATTTTAGCAATTATTGCATTGCTTCATGATGCTTTGATTGTAATGGGTGTATTTTCACTCTTGGGATACTTTGTGGGTATTGAGGTTGATATTGCGTTTGTGGTAGCAATCTTAACTATTATTGGTTATTCTGTAAATGATACGATCGTTGTTTTTGATAGAGTTCGTGAAAATCTAGTAAAAAGAGTTTCTAAAGATTTTGGAGAAACTATCAATATTGGTTTAAATCAAACTATAATGAGATCGCTTAATACTTCAATCACAACTTTGTTAGTGCTACTTGCATTGTATTTCTTTGGTGGTACAACAACTCAAAATTTTGTTTTGGCTTTGATGGTTGGTGTTATATCCGGTGCATATTCTTCAATATTTCTTGCTAGTCCACTTTTGGCTTTGGTAGAAAAGAGGGGAAGATAAAAAATAAAATAAAATATATAAAAAAGAAATACTGATTTACCATGCCTTTTCGGTAGACAAGAATCAGTATTTTTTTATTTATCTACTCTTTTGTCAAGAATACACTTGTGGTATAATAAATAAGTAAAATTATAAATAAAAAATATGTCAGATAATCAAATGCGTCACTTGGTCGCTGTATCAATTACACTAATATGCGTTTTGGCTTTTATAGCAGGATATTACTCTGGTCCAAATGGTTGGTGGTGGTCTGTTTTTTCAGTATTCATAATCTACGGTATAGTGTATAAAATAATTGATAAATAATAATAAATATCATGATTGTAAATTTGGGTATAATAAGTATTGATTTTAGTTTTTGGGTAGATTTATTTAATCAGCCTGCTTTAACAATTGTTTTGAGCTTGTTTTTTATTATTGGGTGGGCAATTATTGCATCGCTTTTGTTTTTTGTAGCATCATATTTTTGGGAAGATTATAGAAGGAATAAATATACAAAAAATTGGGAATTTATTGTGCTTGCAATTGATGTTCCGGCCATAGCTATCCAAACTCCAAAAGCAATTGAACAAATTTTTGCTCACATAAGTGGTGCTCTTGAACCACCAAATGTTTGGGAAAAATGGTGGCAAGGAAAAGCTCAGAGGTGGTTTAGTTTTGAGGTGGTTAGTGTTGAAGGTTATATACAATTTTTAGTTTGGTCAGAGAAAGATACTCGAGATTTAGTAGAGGCATCAATCTATGCACAATATCCAGAAGCAGAAATAACAGAAGTAGAAGATTATACAGATATGGCCCCTGATAAATATCCTAATGCAGAATTTGATATGCACGGTGTTGAATTTAAGCTTGCAGAAAATGATGCATATCCAATCAGGACTTATCCAGACTTTAAATATGATGTTACTCCAGATATAAATTTTTCTGATTCTATGGCAGCGGTACTTGAAAATTTCACTCGTGTTGGTCGTGGTGAGTATCTTTGGTTGCAAATTATCGTAGTTCCAACTGACAGTAGCTGGAAAGAAAAGGGGATTAAGTTGGTTAAAGAAATTATTGCTGATAAAAAGAAATCCTCATCTATTTTAAGTAGTGTTGGATCATTACCGCAATCTATGGTTGAGAATGCGATGGCTTATGGTTGGAGAGATGGTAGGGAAGAAAAACCAGGAAGTGTGGTAGAAAAAGAAGTCGTAGGAAAAGTATCTGATTTAACACCTGGTGGGAAAAAAGTTATAGAAGCTGTGGAAGATAAAATTGCTAAGATAGGTTTTAAAAGTAAAATGAGACTTTTATATGTGGGTAAAAAAGATATTTTTAATCCACGAAAATGTGTTGGTGGTGTTATGGGTGCGATGAATCAATTTCATATTTCGAATCGTAATTCTATTGTTTCTTATGCTTCTACCATGAGTAAAGGTATAGATAAAAATGCTTCAAAAAATAATTTTTTTGAAGCCTATAAAAAACGTAAAGTTAAAATAGGTGGAAATCCGTATATATTAAATACTGAAGAACTTGCTACGCTTTGGCATTTTCCAATGCCATTTGTTAAAACTCCTTTAATACAAAAAACAGAAGCTAAAAGAAGTGAAGCTCCATCAGATTTACCTACAGAAAGGGATGAAAGTCCTCTTAGGGCTAAAACTCCGATTGGTACTAAAGAATCTGCTCCAATTAATTTACCAGGTTTGGAAGATTTATCAACAACAGAAGAAGTAACAGAAGAGCACGGTGTTGATAAAAGTAAAATTCAAACTGATACTTCTGCAGAATTAATAACAGATGCTTCTAACTTGGAAGAAAAAAATAAATAAAAAATAAAATAACCCTTAAATAGGGTTGTTTTATTTTTAAAGAACAATTTGCTATAAGTTGTTTTTCTTGTTAAAATATCAGTAATAAATTTTAAAAAACTGCTAAAGTATGTACAATCCTTTAAATTCAGAAGATTTAGAAAAATTAAAACAAACTGAACCTGATAGATTTAAATTTTGTGAAAAAAATGCTAATTATATAAAATTGCAAGGTCTG
>Ga0075122_10000761_pt1 | contig 24272 bp, 26 predicted proteins | sample AntAceMetag02UKB_FD_69790 | JGI IMG/M metagenome (GOLD analysis project Ga0075122, IMG submission 69790) | Saline lake microbial communities from Ace Lake, Antarctica - Antarctic Ace Lake Metagenome 02UKB | ecosystem: Environmental > Aquatic > Non-marine Saline and Alkaline > Saline | place...
ACGGACTCTGGGCGAAACGAATGGGAGAATTGCACGCTGAATCAGTTGCAAAAGAAACTGGATGGGACCGTATTGCCATTGTTCGACCAACTGTTATCTATGGCCCGCAGGATACGTTTTCTTCCGAGTCATCACTGCTGATTCCTACGTTAATACGGGAATGCATGGCAAATAAGGGGCCAGTTGAAATTCTAAATAAGAAAGCGGGCAGAGACTTTTTATACGCTTCAGATGCAGCATATGGTATGATATGTGCGTTAGAGAAATACAGTGTTTGTAAACCTGTTAATCTGGGTACTGGAAATCTTTACACAGTGAAAATGATTCTTGATGTTATTGGTTCAGTTTTGGGAAGACAAATAGAAACATTGTGCAAATCAGAAAGCCATGATAATTACAAATGCCTTGATATTACCTTGGCAAAATCATTGGGTTTTGAACCCAAGGTTGATATGGATACAGGGATAGAACAAACTATTAACTGGTACAGGGAAAACATATGCCGGTAGCACTGATAACAGGAGCAGGCAGAGGACTGGGAGAGCAGCTGGCTCTTGCTTTTTCTGAGTCGGGTCATGATGTGATTCTTCATGGTCGCAATTTATCCAATTTAGAGTCCGTGCAAAAAAGTATGAAATCACGGTCCTGTATAGTATGCGGTGATATTCGATCACCTGAGACCTTGGAAAAGTTGCTTTTAGAGGCTGAAGATTGGAATATAGACGTTCTTATAAATAATGCGGGAATGCCTAGTTTTGGTTTACCCTTTGCGACAATAACCGAAGAACAGATAGAGGAGATGGTATCCACTAATGTTTTGTCGCCCATTAAGTTAATACGAAAAATGTATCAACTACTGAAGCATAATAAAGGAACTATAATAAACATCAACTCTATCTGTGGATGGGAGTCGCGGCGGAATAGAACTATTTACTGCGCTTCACGATGGGGGATGCGTGGATTTGATGCTTCCCTACGATTAGAGTGTGAAAAAGATGGAATTAAACTTCTTGGTATTTACCCGTCACGCATCAAAACACGGCCCGAATTTTCAGAAGGTCTTGACCCAGAAGTTGTAGTAAATACAATTATGGAGTTGTATCTTCATGGTAAATCAACATTTTGTAAACTGGATGATCGTCCGAACCGTCTGAATCAGCCTTTGGAGAATTTAAATTATGCCTAAAAAAGTGTTAGTATGTGGAGCAACTGGGTTTATAGGCAAGAATGTGTCCAAGTTCTTGGCATCTAAACCGGAATATAATGTCACAGGTACATACCTTAAATCTGATCCTTTTGAGAGTCCTGATATTAGGTTTGTCAGGGCCGATTTAACCGTTAGATCAGAAGTTCAAAAAGTAGTACAGGATGCTGAGATTGTTATCCATGCCGCAGCCATAACTTCTGGATTCCTAAAATACAAAGCTGAAAGTGATGTGACAGATAACATCATCATGAATTCCCTTATCATCCAAAGTTGTTTTGATTTTAATGTAGAGCATTTCTTGTACCCAAGTTGCACCATACTATACCCATCATCTAGCGTTCCTGTTGGAGAGGATGGGTACGATCCTACCCAACAAATCCATCCGAAGTATTTTCTTGGCGCTCGAATGAAGAAGATGGCTGAAGATATGTGTTATATGTTCTCACAATCTGATTTGTGCTCCACAAAGTTCACCGCATTTAGACACTCAAATGTATATGGGTCATATGATAAGTATGATCTGGACTGTGCTCATGTTTGTGCTGCCACTATCACCAAAGTAATGAACGCAACTGATGGAGATGCCGTGCATATATTCGGCACCGGCGAAGATGAGAGAGATTTACTACATATTGACGACCTAGTTGGGTTCGTTGTCAAGGCCATTGAAAACCAATCATCCCGGTTTGAGCTATTAAACGTGGGGTATGGTAGTTGTATCTCGATCAAAGACTTATGTCAAAAGATAATTAACATCTCAGGCAAAAAAGGCATACAGATAGAATGCGAACTGCCTTCAGGTGCGATTGAGCCAACAAAGGTATGTTTGGATTGTTCTAAGGCCAAAGAGAGTGTCGGTTGGGTGTGTGGTCTTTCTTTAGATGAGGGACTAGAGAGGGCTATTAACTGGTACTCTCGTCACGGAGATGTCGCATGATCGATCTTTCAATCTTGTTTTCATTTTACTCACCTGATGGAATTCCGAGTGCTTTGGATCATTTGCAACGATCTGCTAAGAAAGTTACTTACGAAGTAATTTTGATCGGCCCCAATGATGTGCCTGAATCGATGCTATCGGATAAAGTCTCCTATATCAAGAGTTTTGCTTCTCCAGTAACATGTATGCAATTGGCATCTACCAAGGCAAGTGGGGAGTACATAGGCAACTTAGGAGCCGATGTTTTCTATTGTGAGGATGGTGTTGATAATGTCTTTGATATATTTGATGAACATAATAGAGATGACAAGGTTGTTGTTACTGCTCGGTATACAGAGGCCCCTGGTCGAAGTCCCAGTCCTCGCTCCATGAAAACCTTCAGGTCTTTGAAGTACTGGTTAGTTAATAACAGCATTGCCACGCGATCTCGGTTTATTCCAGCGGAATGGAAAATCTTCAATTCTTCATTTATCAAAACTTCATATTTTAGAGAAATGGGAGGGCTGGACTGTCGTTTTGAGGCGCACGCCATTGCTTTGACTGATTTAGGAAATCGAATGCAAAGAGACGGAGCAACTGCGATTCTGACCGACTTTTTTATTGCACACCTTGATAATGTTCCTGGCGTTCCACCAGATCGATTCAGTGGCCACGGGCCAATGTATTATGCTCAGACTGAGAATGATCAGCCTCTTTATCAGTCTATATATAACAAGAAGAAGAAGTGCTTAAACAGACTGCGAATACCTTATGATAATTGGAAGAATGCTGAAGATTATTGGAAACGGAGGAAGCACTAATGAAGTTGAGCGTTTGCATACCATCGATACGGACGGAAAATATTCCTGCACTGTACGCCAGCTTGCAGGAATCGGTAGTGGACTTGGATTTTGAACTAATTATAGTAACTCCGTTTGATGTCCCGGTCGAAATCAAAGATAAAGTCAGAGTGATCAAGGATCGAGGATGTCCAAAAATTGGAGGCTTCGACTGCTCCATAGAACATTGCAACTACAGTCTCCATGATTTATGTTATAGATTACAAACTCATGGTGGTAGTAAGTTGCATTTATCACCGTCTTTTATACTTAACTGTGATTGGAACCCTTCTGCCAAGGAGTATCAGTGTATTAATCATGCAAATGACCACGATTGGCGGATATTTCGATCTTTTTGGAAGAGACCTACGGACAGATTTCGTCTGGATTTTGACAACTGGAAAAATGCTCCTGATCATTGGAGGAGATTTAATGAGTGAAGCACTTTATAAACGTATTCCAGATCACGAGTATCTGTTATGTTTAGAAAAAATGCCTGTATGCTGCGTAGATGTAGTTGTCCAACACAAAGGTAAATTCCTTATGGTCTACCGAAAAGAGGGTAATATGTGGTGGGTTCCAGGTGGTAGGGTGTGCAAGGATGAGAGTTTTTGGGACACTGCTTACAGAAAGGTATATGAAGAAGTAGGTCTAAAGGTTAAAGTCATCAAAAAATTAGGTTCGTATGAATGGCTTCCGAGTGTGGAGGGTAAAGTCAGTGGTGATTTATACTCTCAATTAGATAGTGGTATGCACGCAGTTACAACATCTTTTGCAGCGGAAGTTATAGACGACCCGATTGAGATTCAACTTGATAACACTTCTGCACAGTACAAGTGGTTTGATTATATAGATGATAATTGGCATAAGACGCTGAAAGATATTTTGTGTGATTGCGAGATTTGGAATGTCAAAGCTTGATCTGTTATTAGTTAACCCGTCGATTACCGGGACAACGTATCAAAGTTTGTTCAGTGTGGCTGCCATAGAGGTACCTGTATGGGCCGGGCTGATCGCTCAATTTGCCAGAAACAAGGGATACTCGGTTGGTTTGCTAGATGCCCGAGCGTTGGGCACAAGTATCGAAGACGCGGCTCAATACATTAAGGATGTCAATGCCACACTAACCGTATTCGTCATATATGGACATCATCCGTCTGCTTCTACTCAGTCTATGCCGGATGCTATATCGCTATGCAAGTCTGTACACGGCACGAGCAACCAAAAAATCATGTTTATGGGTGGCCACCCATCAGCTTTGTCAGAAGAATCGCTTATGGAATCGGGGGCAGACTATATATGTGTTGGTGAAGGTCCGTATACTATAGTGGAAACGATAGAGATGCTCAAAAATAACGGCCAACCAGCCGCCGTTGATGGCCTTTGCTACATTAGCGACAATATATTTGTGCAGAATCCATTACGACCAGTTATCGTGGATTTGGATCATGAGCTACCAGGGGTTGCTTGGGATTTGTTGCCAATGGACAAATACAGGGCGCATAATTGGCACTGTTTTGATAACATTGACCACAGACAACCGTATGCATCTTTGCAGACTTCACTCGGTTGTCCTTTTAAGTGCTCTTTCTGTTGCATAAATGCACCTTTCGGCAAGCCTCGACTTCGTTGTTGGAGTCCTGAAGTAGTAATAAAAGAGTTGGACATTCTTGTTTATAAATACGGTGTTAGAAACATCAAGATACCTGATGAAATGTTTGTTCTTAATAAGTCTCACGTGTTAGGATTGTGTGACTTGATTATTGATCGTGAGTATGATGTGAATATATGGGCTTACGCTCGCATAGACACAATTAAAGATAGGTACCTAGAGAAGCTGAAGAAGGCAGGGTTCAATTGGTTGTCGCTAGGTATTGAATCTGGTAGTTCTTTTGTAAGAGATGGTGCTGAGAAAACCATAGACCACTCTGCTATCAAGAATGTTGTTGCCAAAGTCAAAAGTTATGATATTGCCATTGTGGCAAACTATATTTTTGGACTACCGGATGACACTCTGGAAACAATGCAAGAAACCCTTGATCTGGCGATTTTGCTCAATGCCGAGTATTCGAGTTTTTATTCCGCTATGGCGTATCCTGGTAGTTCTCTACATGCGTGGGCAAGGCAGAATAACGTGTCTTTACCAGAAGGGCCAGAAGGACCAGGGTGGATTGGGTATTCTCAGCATGCTTATGAAACTTTTCCATTGTCCAGTGATCACTTGACTCGTGGAGAGATTTTGAGATTTAGGGATAAGGCTCATATCGAGTATTTTGAAGGAGATCGTTATTTGTCTATGTTGGAGAAAAAGTATGGCACCAAGACTCGGAAGCATGTCGAAGGTTTGAATGCTATCAAGTTAGCAAGAAAGTATGCGTGATGAATATATTTGTTGTAATTCCTACTTATAAAGAGATGTATCAAATCCCGCCTTATTTGATGTGTAATTTAGCTGGTGGGTGGGCTAAGCAGAAAACTGATCATCATTTTGATATTGTTATTTCAGATAATATATCGAACAAGACTTTTAATAGGAATATGCGGCAATTTTGTTTTGATAATAGAAACGACATTACCCCAGTGGACATGCAGTTTCATTACATAACAAATCAAGTGCATTGTCCGCTTTTCACAAGTATTAACGTGGCTCTGGAGTTTATGAGACACAAACACTTTGATTATTACGTATATTGTTCTGATGATACGTTCATGCCGTCTGAATCCTGTATCTCATCTGCTTTAGACGTGTTTCAGCAAAGACCCAGGTCTGGCATTGTGTCAGTGTTGGTCAGCTCAGATAATGCGGCCCAAGTTTATCCTCATAATAGTGTGATAGGTGACGGGTCTTCCATGCGTATCAAATTAGGGGAGAGTACTAACCTGCATTTTTTCGTATTCTCCAGGTATTGGATGGAAAAGTATGATTTCAAATATCCAGATATCCTTGTGTCCTATGCCTCTGAGAGCTTGTTGACCTTCATGTGTGAGGCAATTGATACCGAATGGACACAATGCAGAGAGCCACATCTCCACAACCAAAAAAGCCTGAAAAAAGGGAAGCCACATGGTATCAAGGGGGATGGAATTTATAAAGGATTTAGATCACCCCAAGATATATTTGGTGGAGGGACAAAATTTGGTCTAGGTTTTGAATGTTGGAGAAATTTATCCTATGGCACACCTGATCCCAGTTGCTATGATGAGCAAGGAAATTGTAAAGATAGAAAAGCCTTGTACGATTATATCAAAGCTAATCTGTATTTACCGCCTAGTGTAATAGACTATAAAGCTATTCTTGAGGATATGCTAAAATAGGAGAAATATCCATTTTGAATGGTGTGTTAGGAAAAATCAAATGAACCTATTAGCAGTTTTGGTCACATATAACGAACGAGGCGAAATCCCGACCTATCTTTCAAAGACTCTGGATGGATGGTTGAGGCAGGATTTGCAAGGTCATTCTGTAGATTTGGTAATTTCGGATAATATATCTCACAAAAAATTTGACAAGGCTATGCGAAAGTTTTGTGCAGAAAACAACCATAGGGATGACCTAACTTTGCATTATCTGAAAACCAGAGAGCATTATCCGATATTTAATAGCATTAACTTGGCATTTACTTTCTTGAAGGACACGAAGCACTACGATTATTTTTCGTTTGGACACGATGATGACGAGATGGTCGATCCCAACGTTATTACAACGATGTTCTCGGAATTCGACCTCAATCCAAAGGCAGGTATTGTTGCAGGGATGGTGGATAAAGACAATGCCGATAGGTTGCTGCCATACTTGAATGATGTTGGAGATGGCTCCCCAGTCAGGGTTAAAATTCTGGATGCGATCAACGGGCACTTTTTTATGTTTTCGAGATATTGGATGGAGAAATACGATTTCAAATATCCAGATATCCTTCTGGCTTACGCTAATGAAACTCTGTTAACTTTTATGTGTGCTGCAATCGACACTGAGAAGATACTTTGTCGCAGGGTGATGTTGACCAATCTAAACTACATGAAAAGAGCCAATAAGGCTTCGCGGAAAAAGAGTGGTGGACCAAAAAAGAAGGGATTGGGCACTCATGGTTGGGCTACTTATAAGAATTTCCGATCACTTCAAAGTATATTTGCCCCAGGAACAAAAGTTGGTCTAGGATTTGATTGTTGGCGACGGTTCGATGATTTCCGCCATAAAAGACATCCTAACAAGTATTGGTACCTACCCGACCCAAATTGTTATGACGAGAATGAAAATTGTAAGGACAAAGATGCTTTATACGATTATATTAAGGCTAATTTATTTTTACCACTGGAGATCGTTGATTACAAGGCTCAGATGCGGGGCATTTGCGATAGAGTGGTGGAAAGATCGATGATAGAATGAAATTACATTTAGGATGTGGCCGGAAAAGAATAGAAGGATTCATTGGTGTCGATATTCAAAAGAGTAATAACCCTGATGTGGTAGCCGACATTCGTGATTTGCGATGTTTTGATGATGGTTCAGTCGATACCATATATGCATGCCATGTATTGGAACACGTCTATCGCTCTGATTGTCTTGGTGTTTTGAGAAGTTGGTACAAATTACTTAAGCCGCAGGGAATCTTGAGACTTGCAGTGCCAGATTTTGAGAGTGTTGTTAAGTTGTATATGCAAGGTGTGAAGTTGTCAGTGTTGATAGGTAATTTTTACCCTAAAAATGTGTCTCCTGAAAATACTCATTACTATACGTGGGATTTTGATAGCTTGCAAGAGGATTTGCAGACTGTTGGTTTCAATAATGTACATCGGTATAACTGGAGAGATACAGAACATGCTGATCTAGACGACTATAGTCAAGCCTATTATCCTCATATGGATAAAGAGAATGGCGTTTTGAGAAGCCTTAATGTGGAGGCTACAAAATGAGTAAATATGATTTATCAATATGCCAACCAGCATTACGTCCACACTATTGGGAAAAATTCTACAATTCGCTGAAGGCAGCTTGCAATAGGTATTCGTGGGAGTTGATACTGGTAGCTCCTTATGACCCTCCAGCAGAAGTAGCTAAACAGAAGAATGTTAAATTCATAAAAGAGTATTGTAATTCTTGTAAAGCAGCCATGATAGGTTCTTTGCAGTGTGAAGGTGAGTTAATGGCAATTTTGGCTGATGATGGTGTTGCTTTCCCAAATTCTCTAGACCAAGCAATTGACGTACATAGAGAAGTGAATCAGCCTAAAGATGTTATTGTTTTACGATATAGAGAAGGCGACAAAAACAAAGAATTGCCTCTGAAATATTGGTATGCTCGCCATCATTCCGCACTACATAATCTCAATATTCATCGGGATTGGGCACATTTAATGCAATGGATGATGACCGTGGAATACTTTAAGGAGATAGGTGGGTACGATTGTAGATTTGAGCACATGGCCTATGCAGGCCATGATCTGGCATATCGTATTCAAAGAGATGGTGGTAAATGCCACCTGTCTACTATCGAGGTGATGCAATGTGATTGGTTCCGAGGAAATAAGGGCGATCATGGGCCAGTTGCTGAGAGTCATGTGGCGAATGACAAGCCTCTTTTCCATCAGATTCAGATGGATAAGAATGTTAATTCTAGAACCCGGATAGACTTTGATGACTATAAAAGTTGTCCAGATGTATGGGCTCGTCGTTGGCCCAATGGGACACCGCAGTGAGATTACATAAAGGATCGAATTATGAGTAAAATATTAGTAACTGGTTCGAATGGTTTAATAGGTTCTGCAATTAGAAGTATTGCTTCTAATTGTGAGGATGATTTCTATTTCGTCACCCGGAAAGATGCTGATCTAACCTCTAGGGATGAAGTGCATCTCTTATTTGATAGAATCCAACCTGATCTGGTGATCCATGCGGCGGCAAAAGTAGGTGGTTTGGGAGCAAATCTGTCACAGCCCGCTGATTTCTTTTATCAGAATATTATCATGAATAGTCACATGATCCACTATGCCATGTTGTTTGGAGTCAAAAAAATGCTGTGTTTTTCGTCCCTTTGTACTTTTCCACATGATGCAAAAATACTTCGGGAGGATTTGCAACAAGTTGGGGAGCCATATATAGGGAATTATGCTTATGGATATGCTAAAAGGATGGTGGATATTCAGATAAGAGCTTACAAAGAACAGTATAAAACAGAATATTGTTCCATGATATTAACAAACACATATGGTCCATATGACAATTGGAATCTAGACGATGGGCACGTTGTTCCGAGCTTGATCCATAAATGCCATTTAGCTAAACAAGAAGGCAAACCATTGGTTTTGTGGGGTGATGGGTCCACGCTCAGAGAATTTATATATGCAGGTGATGTAGCACGATGTGCTATGGATATCATCAAATCGAATAACATAGTGGATAAGGTAATCATATCGAGCCAAGAAGAATTAACCATTAAAAAGCTATGTGAGTATGTGTGTAGTGCGTTAGAATTCGATGGTGAAATCTTGTATGATCGTACTAAGTCTAATGGACAACATAAACGACCTAGCGATAACACTGTTTTGCGTAATCTAGTTCCTGATTTCAAATTTACATCGACGAAAGATGGCGTCAAAATTGCTGCCGATTGGTTTGTTGACCACTATCCAAACGTAAGAAAATAATGAATATTCTGGTAACAGGTGGGTCTGGTTTTGTTGGCAAGGAGATGATTACTCTGTTACTATCTCATGGGCATCATGTGACTAATATCGATTTGAAAGAAAGTCATATTGATGACATCACTGAAATAATCCATGATTTGACTCATTCTTATTCATCTGTTCACGGATCGAATGTCTGTATCCACCTAGCAAGCGCTGTAGGTGGTATTGTGTTTAACTGTGAAACCTTTGATTTGATAGAATACAATGATCGCATCAATGCGAATGTTCTATCAATGTGTCAGCAGTCGGGGTCTCGTCTGATATTCGTGTCGTCTGTAAATGTATTGGAGAATGCTGAAGTCTGCGATGATATTCCACCAATGCCATCCAGTAAATACGCTCAGTCAAAAATAAAGGGTGAAGACTTATTTGTTAACAATCTGCCTGACTGTGTTGTAGTGCGGCCCACCAACTTGTTTGGTAAATCTCAGATTAGTTCTTTCTACTCATACGGGACTTCACATGTCATACCAGATTTGCTACATAAAATTCGAGAAGCATCACATTGCATAAATGTGTGGGGCGATGGCTGTCAGATGAGGAACTTTTTGCATGTCTATGATTTTTGTGAGTTTATTATGTCTCTTATATCCGCGGAGTCTGTTGAAACTTTTAATGCAGTTGGATCGTCAATTACTGTATCGATTTCTGAATTAGCTGCATGTCTTATGGATTTTGACAACATGGAACTGAAGATAAACTATGATAATCAGTACATGCAATATGAAAGCATGCACGTAGAAAACTTTTTGTCATGCATCAAAGACGTAAGTACCATTCAATCTATTCAGGAAGGGTTGCTGATATGAAATATGACTTATCTATATGCTTACCGGCCATTAGGACGAGAAATTGGAAGAAGTTATATGATACAGCATGCAATTCTGTTGGCAAGTACTCATTTGAAATGGTGTTTGTTAGTCCATATGATTTGCCACCAGAGCTGGAAGGCGTGGATAATGTCAGAGTAGTAAAAGATTTTGGTGCTCCAACAAGATGTTTTCAGATGGGTGCCATATCGTGTTTGGGAGAGTTGATCACAGCTGCATCAGATGATGGGGTATTTGTTAAGGGGTCTCTTGAAGAAGCAATAGACCTTTACAAACAACAATGTCAAGATGGTGACGGCGTTATTGTTAGATATACTGAGGGGCAGGTATGCCATCTCATACCGATGTCCATGCAAGCATTTCATACTGGACTCCTAAAGCCCATCCTACTCTATGTTTGGCAGGAGTCAACAAAAAGTATTTCTGGGGTTTATTTTTGATGAAGACCTCCTTCTACAAGGAGATTGGTGGTGTTAACTGCGAATATGAACACATGAATTTTTCCACTCATGACCTATTGTATAGAATGCAACAAAACGGGAGTAAGTTCTTTCTGTCTACAAACTTTGTATTGAATTGTGATTGGAATCCCAATAGTGAGGAATACCAACCCGTGCTATCTGTGATTGCAAGTGATTATGCAATATTCAAGAGGGATTGGGGTCAACCCAATGACAGATTTAAGATAGATTTGGATAACTGGAAGAATGCTGATAAAAGATGGACAAGGAGGTTTGGAGATGCTTGAGTTATCAATATTTTTAGCTGCGATCCGACCTCATAATTGGAAGCAATTATATGATTCTGTACGAGGAGCAACTGACAGAGAATTCGAGATGATATTTGTTGGGCCGTATGATTTACCTTCAGAGTTTGAAGGTATAGACAATGTTAGAACAGTTAAAGATTTTGGATGCCCAAGCAGATGTTATCAAATAGGGTTATTAGAGAGTAAGGGCGAGTACGTAGTATGGTCAGCTGATGATGGGGTTTTTACTCCGAACGGGTGTATTGATAGGGCTTTTGACTCATTAAACACATTGCCGTCTTTTGCTAAAAAGACAGTATCATTCAAATATTATGAGGGAACGAAAAGTAAGACTGCAAACAAACAGAAAGCCAATGATTGGTGGCGAGTTGGCAGCCATTCTACCTTGAGGCTGCCTTACGTTCCTGTGGATCATCTGATGGTAATGAATGGATTGATTAGCCGGGAATATTTAATCGAAATAGGTGGATGGGATTGTAGGTTTGAGCATCTGGGTCTTGGCTCAGTAGATTTAGGTATCCGACTACAAAATGATGGGGCTATGGTGAAACTGGGGAAAAGGTTTATGGACCTCACACACATGCCTGGCGATTCAGGTGATCATGCTCCTATCAATCAGGCTCATTCAGAAAATGATTACCCTTTGTTTAGGAAAGTGTATTCTGAGGCTTCAGCAGCGGGTAGAGCGCGAATAGACATTAATAACTGGAAGCAGGCTGAAGAGAGGTGGAGTAGGAGGTTCGGTGTCGAAACGTGAAGTGTATCTTCATGAATTTAATGCAAAAGCAGGTCATTTGACATGGCTCCCGGTATCCGCTGGCAGAATTCAATCGCATGCTTTGTCTGATCCTGATGTGCAGGACAATTACATCTTTATGCCCTTCATTCATATAAAAGAGCCTGTGGATGAAATTATGAAAAAGTATCATTCTCCTGACGTTGTTGCTTTTTCATCGTATATATGGAATGAACAGATTAATCTCAGAGTATCAGAGCGTGTAAAAAGAAAGTATCCAGACTGCCTTGTAGTGTTTGGAGGCCCGCAGGTGCCTTTTGATCCAACCGAATTTTTGACTCAACATCCGTTTATTGATGTTGCTGTGGCAGGGGAAGGTGAGCCGGTCTTCGTAGAGGTTTTGAAAAGGCATATCGATGGCAGAGATTTTGCGGGTATTCCGTCTGTGTCGTTCATTAAAGACAATGAGGTGATTTCAAAGACTGAAGACACTGCTGTTCAAAAAAAATTAGACAGGTATGCTTGCCCGTTTGAGTCGGGAGTTTTTGATTATCTATTTGATGGGACTATGGAGTTTCAAGCCACTATAGAATCGAATAGAGGTTGTCCATTTGCCTGTGCGTTTTGCTATTGGGGACAGGGAACTAACTTGGCTAAACAAGTAAGGCTTTTTGGGCTAGATAGGATGAAATATGTTGCCGACTGGTGTGGCAGGAAATCTATACGATATGTATGGTGTGCTGATGCTAATTTTGGTATGCTAAAGCGAGATATTGAGGTAGCTAATCTGTTTGTGGAAGCTAAGAGAAAATACGGATCGCCTGAAAAATTCCGGGCCACCTATGCTAAGAATGCAGAGGATAACGTGTACGAGATCGCAAATATTTTACACTCCGAAGGAATGGAGAAATCCATAACTTTGGCTCGACAGTCATTTGACGATACATCTCTGAAAAACGTCAAGAGGTCAAATATAAAACTGGAAGTGTTTAACAATTTGGCTCGTAGGTACTATGCAGATAACATTAGTGTTTACACTGAGTTGATCCTGGGTTTACCGGGAGAAACATATGAATCATTTTGTAGAGGACTGGAGCAATCTATTGTTCATTCTGCTGAAATAGATATCTATGTATACTTTTGCTCAGTTTTGCCGAATACAGCGATGTGCGAATCGGATTATCTTGAAAAATTCCAAATAAAGACTGCACGTGTGCCCTTGTCGGAAATTCACTATGAAATAAACAAACACCAGGGCATTCCAACAGAGTATGAAAATATAATTATATCAACCGAATCGCTCACGGTTGATGAATGGAAGAGGTGTTGTAAATTCGCATGGATTTGCATGATGTTTTACAGCTTGAAGGTTGGTATATTTCCTGTGTTATTTTTGAAATCCGTGATGAACAATTTTCTGGATTTTGTAGATTTCTTGATAGATGCTCCCACAGGCCCGCTATGTCAAAAAGTGTTAGGGATTATGGATGAATGCATATCCAAAATTATGTGCGGAGAGCACTACAGCTGTATCGTTGACGGGAGTGATTTGTACTGGCCAGCAGAAGAAGCGGGGGCGTTAATAGCGTGTGCTGATAAGTCGGAATTTTACCGTGAATTTTACGATGTTTTAATCTTGTATTTGGAATCGAAATCAATCCCTCACGACAAGCTTTTTTTGCGTGAGTTGGTTAATTATCAGAGTTTTTTACTGCCTTCTATGCAGGAAGAATCTCAATGCATGGAGTTGGTGTATAATACGGAACAGGTGTGCGAAAGTATGTTACTTCAACAAAATATAGATGTCTGTCGGTTATCTAATCCAGTTGTGTTGAAATCGCATAATAAGTATTATAACAATGTTGAGCACTACGCCCGTGAATCTATTATTTACGGTAGAAAGAGTATGAACATTCTACGAAGTTGTGAAAGGATTAGGCATGAGAGTTAACTTTGGTGACCTACGAATTGGGAAAGTTGCCCAAAGCAATCTACAGAAAGTGGTCAATTCCCATTGGGCTAGTGAGGGACCGTTAGTTGCTGAATTCGAGAAGCAATGGGGCGAACTTTTTGATTACAAACATAGCGTCTCAATGAGTTCAGGAACTGATGCTGATATTAATGCTTGCTTGATGCTGTATGATTTTGGTGCCCAAAGAGGTGATGAGATTATTTGTCCAGCATGTACATTTGTTGCTACTGCAAATGCTATTCTAGCGGCTGGATTCGTTCCGAAGTTTGTTGACATAGATAGAGTCACCCTTAATGTTGATCCTGACAAAATAGAAGATGCGATAACTTCCAAAACACGAGCTATTATGGTAACTCATACTATGGGCAAGCCATGTGACATGGATGCTATCATGCAAATAGCTAATAGCAACAACCTGTTTGTGATAGAAGATTCTTGTGAAGCTCACGGCGCTATGTACAAAAACAAGTACGTGGGTAAGATTGGACATGTGGCTACCTTCAGCTTTTATACTGCCCATATTGTTGTGGCAGGAGAGGGTGGCATGTGTTCTACTGACAGAGAAGATATAGCAGGTGTCCTGCGATCAACTCGATCACATGGAAGAAAAGCAGGATCAGCCTTCTTTGATTTTGATCGACATGGTATTAATTCAAAGATGAATGATTTGGAAGCGGCTCTAGGACTGGAGGGAGTAAAGTGTTTTTGGGAGACTATTGATAAGCGAAACCAGAACAAAGAACTGCTGTTCTCGTTAATTCGTGACTTGAGCGATGTTGTCAAGTTTTGGGAAGATGAACCTCATGAACGCATATCACCTCACGCCCTCCCTCTCATGCTGCTAAAAGATGATAAGAAAAAATGTGGTGATTTATATAAATTCCTAGAGGACAATTCCATACAATGCAAAACATTATTTGGGTCATTACCCACTCAGCATAAAGTGTATGAGCATATGGGTTATCGTCTAGGTGATTTCCCTGAAGCTGAATATGTAGGACGGAATGGCGTACATTTCGGGATACACCAATACCTTAACGCAGATGATGTTCATTATATATCGGACATATTACATAAGTTTTTCAAGTAATGAATTTATATGATCTGAAACACAAAAAAATGTTAGTCATAGGTGATATCATGGTTGATGATTTCATCTTTGGTACGGCCGCGCCTGAGTACAGGCTATCGCCAGAAGCTCCTGTTCCAGTAGTCAGAACGTGCAGCAGTGTGCAAAAATTGGGTGGAGCGTGTAATGTTGCATCTAATCTCCGGTCTTTAGGATGTTCGGTAGATATATGTGGTTTAGTTGGGGAAGACAAGGAAGGTAAACTGTGCGTGCATATGTTGGAAGATATGAGCATTTCAACTTCACGACTCGTTTACTGTCAAAATCCTACCATTGTGAAGACCAGAGTTATTTGTGATAATCAGCATGTTGTGCGATTGGATCGAGAAGAGGAATTCTCAAAGAAATATAGCTCCGATTTAGTGAACAAATTAACAAACAATACAAACTATGATGCAGTTATTGTGTCAGACTATTCCAAAGGCACTATTACTAACAACCTCATGGATTTTATAAAGGACCACTTTCGGGAGATTATGGTCTTGGTTGATCCCAAGCCAGACTCGGGTGATAAAATCGATTTGTATCGAGGTGTTACAGCGGTTACCCCCAATTTAAGAGAAGCTCGTATGCTGGTGAAGAACGAGAATATATCACCCGAAATGGCAGCCAGGCAGTTGCTTAAACTATTAGATTGTGAGTTTGTCGTCATCACGTTATCTGAAAAAGGGCTTTTGGTAGCATGCGGTGATGAAATAACCCACATCCCCGCCTATTTAGTACCGTTAGATCATGAGCGACCTCAGAAACGGGATGTGACGGGTGCTGGTGATACTATTATCAGCACATTGTCCGCATTTCTGTCCTTGGGATTTTCACGATGCCGGTCGCTGGCTATGGCTAATATCGCAGCAGCTATTGTGGTCAATAAGATGGGAACGGCAACATGCACGTTGTCTGAATTACAAGAGGAAATAGAACATGCAGAGAAAATGGCTGCCAACTTTTGCGGAACTGATTGATAGACTTTCCATACACCAACTCAAGGAAGTTTTTATTCCAGAGCATAAAGACAAGTTTGATGAGGAGATGAAAGACATAACATCTGACATTGATGCTTTTATTGTGGATCGTAGCATTCCATTGACGGGTGAACTTGTGCGGTGTATTATTGCTATTTCCCAAATAAATGAGCACATTTGGTATAATGAACGGAGCGCTCGACTTGGGGAATCGCAAGACTTAGAGTTGTTGAAATTGACTCACGGACTTAATGGTATCCGCAATAGACTCATGAACAAAATGATGCATATTACCGGGCAAGGTAAACGTGTTGATCCTAAAACAGATTGCCTAGCCGCAGAATTTAAAGACTGGCATATGAGCATACTTAAGGAAAAAGAATAATGAATGTGTCAATTACGGGTCTGACAGGGTTTGTGGGCAGTCATTTGGCCGAATTTATTCTTGCACACAGTCCAGAAACAAAGATTTATGGTTTTGCTCGATGGAGGGCACCTCGTGTCAATATAGCAAAATTTGAGGATGATGTTACGATTATCGAGGGTGATCTAATGGACTATCCATCGGTATTGGACATGATAGACAAAGTTCGTCCATCCTACATCTTTCATCTGGCGGCTCAATCCTATGTCCAGTATAGTTTCGCTGCTCCCATAGCCACCTTAGAAGCCAACTGCATTGGAACTGCAAATCTCCTTGAGGCAGTAAAACATGTGAAGCAAACCTCTGTCTATGATCCCATTGTTCACATATGTTCATCAAGCGAAGTATATGGTCAGGTGGAAAAAGGCGATATTCCCATTACAGAGAAGTGTCCACTTCGTCCAGCTTCTCCCTATGCAGTGTCAAAAGTTTGTGAAGACATGTTAGGGTACCAGTATTTTCTGTCGTGGGGCATAAAGACTATCCGTAGCAGAATGTTTACCCACAGTATTAGCTATGATTCACCTGTAATAGTTAGGGATGATATGAGCTTGATTGATATTATTCCTATATCGGATATACGTAAAGCTCGTGATAAATTATCTCAAGAATTATGGGATTTTGAAAATAATAATCTAGAGGTATGGGATGGGCAACAATTTACTAAAATACTGAATATTTCAGCCCATAAGTTAAATTTGCATAAGTTATTACAAATAGACACTCGCGGAGGTATTATCCAAGTAACAGATAATCATTCGGTATTTGACGATAAAGATAGTATCGTTGATGCGGGTGATTTGAAGATCGATGATAAAATTGCAGTGCTAAATATTCCTAAAGAACCATCTAAAATGAATTCCATTTCGAGTGAATTTGCATGGTTGTTGGGTTTTTTGGTGGCTGAAGGTTGTGTGAAAGACAACCGTAGAATATGCTTTTCCAACAATGATGAAACCATTATCACAAAATGCAAGAAATATATTTCGCAATCTTGGGGCAAATCTTGCTCTGTAAGTACTGACACTAAATCCAATCATATCTTAAGTGTGCTTAATGCAAAAGAATTCGCTTTGTTATTTGATAATAGTCAATCCTATTTTTCCGTGTACACTAAGTGTTCTGCAAGAGCTACTGGCAAAAGGTATAAAAGGGTACCAAAGATAATACTAAATTCTACTTTAGAAATTCAACGATCTTTTTTGGAGGGGTACAATACTGGAGATGGACGTAAAAATGCTAATCTAAAATCTGATTTTCAAGAATTCAAAACTTCTTCTCCCGTCCTGGCGTGTGGCTTAATTTACATAATAAATAACGTAACTAAACAAGAATACACATTGAATTGTGAAAAGAGAGTATTATCGACAGGGAAAAGTGCATACTATTATTCTGTAAACCTGCGTAGCAACTCAGGATATGGTAGACAAAAAACAGGTCAACACTTCTGCAAAGACAAAAACTCAATTAAAAACATACGAGTTGTTAGTGAATCACCTAATGAAATGGTTTATGATATTGAAACGGAATCACACGCATTTTCATGTGGAATTGGTTCTACCAAAGTTCATAACACAGGCCCACGTCGAGGTGATGTATTTGCTGTTTCCACCTTTGCTAAACAGATAGCCAAGATAGAATCAAAGGGTAGTGAGGGAACGGTAAAAGTTGGCAATTTAAACAGTACCAGGACGTTTGCTGATGTGAGAGATGCTGTTAGAGCATACTGGATTATGGTTCATGAATGCACTCCGGGTGAAGTCTACAACATAGGTGGGAAGGAAACTATGTCAGTCGGACAGATGCTCGAAAAACTAATTCAATTGTCAACTGCGAGTATTACTATTGAAGTGGATCAGTCGAGATTGCGTCCCAGTGATGTTACCGAGCAAATACCTTGTTGCGACAAATTTCATAAGGTCACTGGCTGGGAACCGGAAATTCCTTTTGACAAGACACTGATCGATACTTTAGACCATTGGCGTAACTTCTTTAGGAAGCAGAACTCATGAATATTCTCGTAGTTGGTGGTGCAGGATATATTGGAAGCATGCTAACGCCAAGGCTCTTAGAAAATGGACACAAAGTACATGTTGTTGATATACTAAGATACAAGCAAAAACCTTTGCTTGACTTATGTCATCGTCCTGATTTCGATTTCACTATGGGTGATTTTCGAGATACTAAGTTGATAGAATCGCTGTTGCCCAAATATGACTTTGTTATCATGCTGGCAGCATTGGTTGGCATGGATATGTGTGATAAGTATCCACATGAGGCCCAGTCTACCAACGCAGATGCCGTGCGACATCTCATTGCTTCTGACAAACTAAGTGATAGTCAAGGTCTGATATATCCATGTTCAAACAGTGGATACGGAGTTGGTCAGAAAAACGAGTTTTGCACCGAGGAAACTCCACTCAAGCCTGTATCCTTATATGGTCGTACTAAAATAGAAGCAGAGAAACTCATACTAGACCGGGGAAACTCCATCAGTTTGCGACTAGCAACAGTTTTTGGCGCTTCGCCTTGCATGAGAACAGGTCTTTTGGTTAATGATTTCGTGCTCCAGGCATTACGAGACAGGGCTATACCTGTTTTCCAATCTCATTTCATGCGAAACTACATTCATATTCTGGACGTGGTATCTGCCTTTATCTTGAGTGTTGATAAATTTTTTGAGATGAAAGGTAATGCATTTAATGTTGGACTGAGTGATGCCAACTTGTCTAAGAGACAACTATGTGATCAGATCAAGAAGTACATAGATTTTGAGATCGTAGAGGTTGAATATAAGACTGACCCCGATCAACGAAACTACATAGTTTCAAACAAGAAGATAGAGGCTATGGGTTTTGTGCCGAAGCACTCGATTGATGATGGAATCAGAGAGTTAATAAAGGCGTACAGAATCAACAGGATTTCTTACTACTATTGGTAAAACATGAAAACTGCATTTATAACGGGAATCACAGGCCAAGACGGATCGTACCTAGCAGAATACCTGTTGTCACAGGGATACGAAGTCTATGGCATGATCAGACGATCATCGTCTTTTAACACGAAGAGGTTGGAGCATTTGCACGATCCATCTGAAGGGACTTCTCGTGGCCTTAGTAAATACTACTGCAAGAATTTATACCTAGCTTACGGAGACCTAACAGATGCCAGCATTCTATCCAGGTTACTTCATGAAATTCGGCCTGACGAAATATATAATCTTGGTGCTCAATCTCATGTCCGAGTTAGTTTTGAGCAACCCGAATTTACATCTAACGTCAATGCACTGGGTACGCTGCGATTGCTAGAAGCCGCTCGTGACCTGAAGGATGTAAGGTTTTATCAAGCATCATCCAGTGAAATGTTCGGTAATGCTCCAGCACCGCAGAATGAATCATCACCAATGTTACCTTGCTCTCCTTATGGCATATCAAAAGTAGCAGCTTATTCATATGTTGGCAACTATCGCAAATGCTACAATATGTTTACTTGTAATGGCATACTATTTAATCATGAAACTTTAGTATCTTCGATGCCTCTTATTTATAAAATGAATGATGGACTGGTAAATATTGATCCCATTGCAGATGTATGTCAGAAATCTGGTTTTTTTGTAGATAAGACACTGAATCAATATCAAACGTCTTCCATTCAGTGTAATTTACATGTCTGGGATAGAAACGGCTGGACTAAAGTAAAATATGCGTCAGCTTATCCAGTTGATCAACATACAAAAATACCAATCTCAATTAATGCCCGAAATGCAATTTATACTGCTACAAGTGATCATGTAGTAATTATGTCTGATGACTCTGAAAAGAAGATTCAAGATATAAGCATTATGGATAAAGTGTGCTTATGTGATTATCCCGAAATAAGGAATGTTGACGAAATATTAAACATAAGTGAATCAAAGTTATTAGGAATGTTGGTAGGGGATGGATGTTTTTCACATAGTTTGAAATTTACATTTTCCGATCCACTGATGAAGGAAGAAGTTAAAAGATTGTGGTCACAAGTAGGAGATGGCAAATGGTCTTATAATACAGTTTCAGGTTTTACAAAACAGAATGTAGGGCAAGTAATTCTTCGAGGCTCAGGTTTGAAATGGTTTAGTAAATTTAATATATACACAGAAGAACGAGGTGTTTTTGGACATCGGTATAAAAGGATTCCCGTACAAATATTAAATGCTAGCCCAGAAATACAACGTTCTTTTTTGGAAGGGTACGATCTTGCAGATGGTTTGAAAGCAAATAAATGCAAGTACTTGTTCAAAAATTTCAAAACAAATTCAGCCACGTTGGCCGCAGGATTGTTATTTCTAGTATCCAAAGTCACAGGGCAGGAATATAATATTACTCTAGAACAATCTGATCAATGGGGTAAAACTCAAACCTATTATTCAATAAATTTGCTCAGTGATAGCAGTTATGGTCAAAATTCCCCAAATAAGTGCAAATTGGTGCTTAAAATGTTGGATAAAGAATTGTCTCAGAGAGAAATTCATCATCAATGCAAACCGAGTAATGAAGTGAAAAAAATAGTATTGGAAGAAGGATTTAAGGGGTGGTTTTATGATTTAGAAACGGACAGTGGCACATTCCATTGTGGAGTTGGCCAAGGGGTAGTCCATAATAGCCCCAGACGAGGCGAGACGTTTGTTACTCGGAAGATTACTCGTGCTGCTGCCAGAATTAAGCTGGGACTCCAAAATAATATAGTGCTTGGAAATCTGGATGCCAAGAGAGACTGGGGTTATGCTCCAGAGAATTGCCAAATGATGCATCTTATGTTGCAACAAGATGTCCCTGATGATTATGTTGTTGCTACAGGCGAGACTCATTCAGTGAGAGAGTTTCTAGAAGCCGTATTTAATTACCTTGATCTTGATCCATATGCATATCTACGAACGGACGAGAGACTTTTACGCCCTCAAGAGGTTAATATTCTTCTAGGTGACTCGTCTAAGGCTTTGAGCCAACTGGGTTGGCGCCCGCAGGTCAAGTTTGTTGATTTGGTTAAGTTAATGACGGATAGTGATATGAGGATTGCTAAACAAGAGAAAATATTAGCTGACAGTGGTGAGAAAACAGTACTCATATGATTGAAGATTTTGGTATTATACTTAGGGGTAAATCACTTGAAAAACTGCCAATGATCTCCGATAAGTTTGATGGTTGCTGGTTGGTTAACAACTTTGATAACCTTGAGCATGTTATCGGGTGTCTGCGGGGTAAGAATGTAGTTCATTACTGTAATGTTTTGAATACCACTGTAATGAGTGCTGACTTTTATCGTAGATTCGGTATTACTCACGTATCCTTGTCTAGATATTCATGGACTAAAGATGCGCGACAAGCCAGGTCTAGGTTTCAGAAAGTGGGAATCAACCATTTCTCTCTTTTGCCTGAAGAACTGCGCCCTTTTACCAGAGTATTTGGTCGAGCCAATGATAAGCATCCGTCTACAGGAGCATTGGCTGTTATTCACGCTGCCCATGTGCTAAAGCCGAAACATTTGTGGGTTTGTGGATTGGATTTCTACGAACAAGATTACCTCTACAGGAGGAAAAGTACTAAACCTTTGGAACAGCAAAGAAAAAGTATTATAGAGTTTCAGATTCCAGAGAAAATTTTTGATGTGATTAGAAGTCATCAAGATACTAAGTTTCACATTGCATCTTATTGTTCGTCGTTTCCAGAAATATGCAACTTAGATGTTCAGTGAAGGAGGAAACCCAAAGGTCTTTAGCCTTTGGGTAGTTCATGAACCCTGTCCTGCTTCTCAAATACAATAAGGTGACAAATGACTCATTTCGTCGATTATCGACTGTTTTACAGGTGAAATGGGGCAATTTATCTCATTTTGATAAGGAAATGGACGTTCTCTCGTATGAAGTAGTTGAGAAGTATCTGTCGGGTTTATTGCCTTTTAGGAAGGTAGTAGTAGGTGATATCTTCTGGCCGACTGGACAACATATTTGTCGCTGGTGCAAGCAGCAGAAGATTAGATGCTTCTTTCTGCAACATGGTCAGTGGATATACATCAAGAACAAAAAGTCACCTCAATTTCTCCCTTATTGTACGATGGTATACGGTGACAATGTTAAATCTATGACTGATGAGTGGCCGTATGGCAGCAGATCGAAAGTGATAGCTACGGGTAATCCTAGATATGATTTGATTATACCGGTTGCTGGTGGAGATTATGTATACTTTTGTCCACCTGTTATGAAAGAATTGGTGCCTAACGGAGATAACAAAATACATAAGCGAAATGTGCAATTGTTGCAGTCGATAGCAGGACTAGACAAGGGTATAGAAATGACTTTGCATCCGCATTATCGGGAGGGGAACATCAATGTTCTGCGGAAATTATTTCCAACAGCAAAAATGGCTGATCCCAAAGCTGATCCACTTCCGCTCATCCTGAAATCGTCTCATGTCCTTACTCATCGTGATTCTACAACGATTATGGATGCTATCGCATGTGGCAAACCGTCTATCCTGTTGAATTTCAAAGGGATTAGATCATTTTTTCCTAAAGAACATTTCGGAGACCTGGCTATTGAATGTGAGACTGTTGGGGAATGTAAATTGGCACTTTCTTCCACACCTTTTGAAGTGAACACTGAGTATGCTCAGAGAGTTAAACCACACCTTTATCTTGGTAATGCTTCTATGCGTATTGCCTCTTTGTTGGTATAATTTGAGATGTCACACAGAATAACAATCATCTGCGATAATTGTGGAACAGAGTTTATAATGGAGGAGGAAATGGAGTTGCCTCCCTATTGGATAGGGTGCCCTATCGGCATTGCTAATAGAGAAGGCATGCTTAATGGCAGGGAAACTTTTGCTCATACCTGTTCTCTTGAGTGCTTGGCAGAGTTCGTGTTAAGTGATGTCATGAAGGAAAGGGTCATGTTGGTAGATAAAGAGTTATTTGATGAAGAGGGGGATGAGTAATGTTGACATCCATACAATGGGAGGGGGTTGTGAATCATGTGCGTAGCAAATTGGGCCACTATTATGATCCAGCCCTTGGTTTTGTTGAAAATATAGAATTAAGAGAACAGCTTGCATTAAAGCACAAGGGAGCTTACTTGGGTTTTGAAGATAGCGTTGGGGACAAGTCTTTTAGAGAGGGGTTCTTAGGTGAGGATATCCTTAACGTTTTAGAGAGCTTCGACCGATTAACAGACAAAATATATACCACCATGAAGAACGCTTCTGTGCCGGTTACTAAGGTCAACACAGGCACGTTTTATTACACAATAATCACTGATGTCACATATTTGCCTAATCCAATGCAATGGAATGAGAACACAGATGGTATTTATTTTATGTGGGGCCAGGATTATAGAGCCCTATATTTGCCGTATCAAATTACTAAGATGAACCTGAGTAAGATCGAGGTGATGGATAGACTGTGCTCTTGGAATGCCGGAGTACCAGCAAATTTATGGAGGCTTCCCTCGTCTCTGGTCTACCGATTAACCTGTCATAGCTTCAAATCATAGGTCTTTGCATTCCTTATTATTTTTGATTTTTCTCCTTGCCTTCGGCTGCTTTACCCGTATAATGCTGCGGGTAAGTGATTATAGGAGGATTGAAAATGTTCGAGAAAGTGACCATCAAGTACGATGGTGAAGTACTAGAATTCATCTTAGCTGAATTGGACTTGGCTACTCCAGGTGAGCCTTCGGACGGGGAATTGCTCCAGGCTATTTGCTTACGGTTGGGTGTTAATTCACTCAATGGTTACGATGTTTATCGGGCTGAGACCGTGATTAATGTAGC
>Ga0075122_10000763_pt1 | contig 24249 bp, 29 predicted proteins | sample AntAceMetag02UKB_FD_69790 | JGI IMG/M metagenome (GOLD analysis project Ga0075122, IMG submission 69790) | Saline lake microbial communities from Ace Lake, Antarctica - Antarctic Ace Lake Metagenome 02UKB | ecosystem: Environmental > Aquatic > Non-marine Saline and Alkaline > Saline | place...
AATCTTTTTTTCCATATATTTAATTAGAGAGTTCAAACACTTGGTCTAGAAACACAGCTCCAGAAACCGCTGAAACCGTACTTTCTGTTCTCCTGTCTTTTGCTCTTACCTCTCCTTCAAATAAAACTATGTCTTCTTCTTTAAAGTCTTTTTTAGGAATAATTTCTATCTCAAAGAACACTTCTTTTGTTTCTCCTGCAGAAATACTTTCTATGTCCATTACTACTTCTCTAGTGCTAGAATTAAAAGAAAGCAAAACATCTTCTAAATTTTTTTCACCAGTGATTCGAGCTCCTTCGGGAAGCTTTGTTCTCACGACAACATCGCGAACATCATTAAAATCATTTTTTATCTTCCACCTTACCGCATAGTTAGATGTTTCTCCGTTCTCAAACGGAAATGGTCCTATCACTTCAAAAGGAGATCCCTTACGAATAACGTCTTGAGTTAAAGAAAGTCTTGTATTTACTCTTGTTGCAAGAGTCTTTTCTGCTCTTTCAATTGAAGCCTTTACTTTTATCTCCGGATTATAGGGTAAATCTCCTCTTACTCTTGCCCAAAACTCCACTCTTCCTTCTTCGTTTTCTTTCAAAGAAAGAAGTGCGTAATCAAAGGTATGACTCCAGATAATAACCCCTCTATCTTCTTGGAATCTCCCATCTCTTGGTTCTATCTGGCTTAAATTAAGAGTGTTTCCATCTAAATCAACAAGTAAAAATAGTTCTTCTAATGTTTCTTTGCCGATGTTTCTGAAAAATACCTCGTAATGCAAAAGTTCTCCTGGGCTCGCGACATAGTCATCTCTTCCGTTAACTTGCATGTCGAGCAAGAGATTACTTCTTGAAATTGCTGTTCCTCTCGCTGCTTCTCTAAGAATAATAAAATTATCATTAATATAGACGCCTAGGACAGCATTAAATATCTTTGCATCCCCCGGGTCACCCAATAGGACACCATCAACATCAATTGTCCCATCATCTCCTTTGTTTAGGACAGACCATGTCCATACGTTTTTCCCCTCTGCTTCCGTCTTTGGTGTGCTTCTTATAAATCGAAAACCACTAGGGTATGTAAAGCGAACTTCTAAATCAGTAAGTGGATAATCAATTTCTGAAGAAAAGCGTAAACGAAAGCTGTTTTCCCTGTCAGGATCAACCGTCGCTGGTATCTGAAAGTCAAAACTGATTGGCACTTTCTCTATCACCGCAACATGCTCTCTTTTCGATTCATACCTTACAGCCAAGTTCTTAGGAACATATCTTATTGATGCATTGGCATTAAAAGAGCTTCCCTCTTTCCCCAAAAGAACCGCTGTAAAGACAGATGTTTTTTCTTCTCCAGGGTTTAATTCCCCAATATTTACTTCACGACGAAGGGTTCCTCTTTTTTTAACATCTTCATCTTCTTCTTTCTCTATGGGAAGAGAGTTCTCAGGATATTCAAAAGTTAAAATTACCTCTTCTAGGCGCGTATCACTGTTGTTTCTGTAGCGCACAATGTACTCTACTTCTTCGCCGGCGTTAACCGTATCTGGTGCAGTAATTTCAAATCGAATTCTATCTTGTCCAAAAACATTTTTTTGATAAAAGAAATATCCTAAGGGACCAATAATAAGAGTAATTCCGAGTAGAATAAGAACAATTTTCTTTAACTTTTGAGGATTTAACATGTTTTTTTAATTAATTTTTTTATACAAAATATTCTTTTCTGGGATAAATGTCAGATAGTTTTCTAAAATAGCTATAAAAATCTTTGTATCTTGAAGAAACGTTTTTTCCAAATCATTTTCAAAGAAAGACTTCAACAGCTCGACATCTTCAAGATATATTCCGGTTGGTCTTTTTGAAAAACAGCTTTTGCAGACAACCCCCCCTTCTTTTGAATTAAAATAGCAATCTTTAATAATAACATCTCCACAAAAAGCACATTTTTCAATATACATCTTATAGCCTAAAAAATAAAGTAGGTTAAATGTGAAAAAACAATAGAACAATTTTAATCTATTCTTAGAAAAAGAAGACTCATCAATTTTTTTGAAACTCTCTTGAAGAAGAAGAAAGATGTTTTCGTCTTTTTCTTGTTCGTAGATAAGTGATAGAACGACTTCAGAAATACGATAAAATAAAGAAAGTTTACCCAAGTCTTTTCTTGCACTTTTAAAATCGTCAACAACACTTGCATCGGTTAGGGTGTTATAGTTTTTCCCCTCTATAAAACCAATTTTTACCAAAGAAAAAAGAGACATATTCATTTTTAATTTCGATCCGTTTTTTCTGATCGATCTTCCAATCACATCTATCTTCCCAAAATCCCGAGTATAAAGGGTAAATATCTCGTCTGCTTCTCTTCTTTTCCGCGTAGAAAGAATTATTCCTTCTGCTTGATAATGTGTAAACATAAACTTATTTTTACTCCTTTTCAAAAAAGCCAAAAGAAAAAAAATACCAAACCGGAACAAAATAAACATTGGTTTTCTTAATCTTCTTTTCTCCCCAAAAACCATCGGTAAGAACAAAAAAACTTTTAGGATTATAGTTCTCAATAAAATTATACCAACTCCTGGAAACACTAACTTTCTTCTTTTTATACTTCACTTCAATTGGATATACAAGAGATTCTTTTTGGACTACAAAATCAACCTCTGCTCCACCCATGGTTCTCCAGAAAGAAACCTTCTCCTCTCTTTTAAAAGAAGCGATTATGTTAAACAATGTTACAGATTCAACTATCTCTCCTCGATCCGGTCTAATTTTCATCTCTCCGTAGCTAGAAAGAAGTGCGTTTCTTAAGCCAGAATCAAGAAAATATCCTTTGGGAGTTTTTTTAAGCTCTGTAGTAAGATTTTTGTGGTAAGGATAAATTCTTTTGATTAAAAAAGTTTCTTCTAACAAAGAAAGAAAATGTTTGATTTTTTCATGATAGCTCCCGGTATCGTTAGAAAGCTGATTGTAGTTTAGAATTTGTGCGGTTTGCCCTGCTAGTATCCGGACCATATCGCGGAATTTTTTGATATCTTCTTGCTTTAAAAGATGGACGACATCTTTGTTGATATAGGTCTGGACAAGCGCATCTAGAATATCTTTTTTTACTTCTTTTCTTTTCTCATTTACCACGGCTGGATATCCTCCGTAAAGACAATACTCTTCCCAATGCCTTCTCATTTCATTTTCGTATGGATCTGTAGAAAAACTTTTCAATTCTAAACTTCTCTCTCCCCAAAAAATATCTTTTATTTTCTTATTTCTTTTTTCCCATAAGTTGAAAATTCTTTCTTCTTTTGATCTTAAAAACTCTTTGAAACTTAAGGGATAAAGATTCAAAGAAAACATTCTTCCAACCATATATTTCGCTGTTGCTCCCTCAAGCTCTAAGGAATTTGATCCGGTAATAATAATCTTGGCTCTTTCTTTAAATTTGTCGTAAACTAATTTTAGTTTTTGACCACTATCTGTGACATACTGATATTCATCTAAAAAAACAAAAACTTTGTCTTTTTTAAGAAGAATTTCTATAAACTCAACAGGATCTTTTTCAAATTGTTCTAAGAGGTTCCTATCTTCGAAGGAAAAGTAATAAATCTGTTTGTCCTTTAATTTTTCCTTTAATATCTCAAGTAGAGTAGTTTTCCCTGATTGTCTGGGTCCTTTGATAAAGATTACTTCGGGTCTTTCAATCCACTCTAAAATCCTTTCAAGAACATCTCGTTTAATATAATTTTTAATCATAAGTCTATTATTATTAAAAAACTTTTAATAAAACTAGCATTAAAATTAAAATTATGCAAGAGAAATAGAGAGAGAAATGTCTTCTTTATCTATTTTAGTCATCTTTTTAGCAAGAAAATCATCTTTTTCTCCTTCTTTTATTTCCACTACTCCGGTCTCATTTTTAAAATCATCTTTTTCTTTAGAAAGCAAATCCAACAAGTTTCCACCAGTATAAAAAAGGTTTATCTTGTCGCTAGGAACAAGTCCCGCTTCTTTTCTCATGCTCTGCACGCTCCTTATAACCTCCCTCACATCTCCTTCTCTTTTTAGTTCTTCGGTTATCTTCGTATCCAAAATCACAGTTCCTTTTAAACTTTCATCGAAAACAACCTCTTTTACATTCACTTCTTCTTTTATAAGATAAAGAAAATCATCTTTTATCTTTTCTCCAATTGTCAGAAGAGCAAGGGGCTGTCTAACTTTTATCTTTGCATCCGCCCTCTCTTTTAGTGCAACCGAGACAATGTTTCTTACTTTTTCCATCTCATCTAAAACTTTTCCATCAATCATTTTTTCATCAAACTCTGGATAGCAAACAAGATGAACAGAATTTTCTCCATCCTCAAAATCATTACCGGTTACCTGCTGATAAATATTTTCAGCTAGAAACGGCATAATCGGGGCTATTACTTTGGATAACTGATAAAGAACGTATCCTGTCGTTTCAACCGCCCCGCGAGAGTCCTCTTTAAATCTTTCTCGAGATCTCCTCAGGTACCACGTTGAAAAATCATCAATAAAAAAGGTTATCATCTCACATACCGGAGGGATTTTGTAAGCATCCAGGTTTTCCGTCACTCCTTTTATTGTTTGATGGAGACGAGCAATAATCCATTTATCTAAAACAGAGTCTCCTCTGGCTTCTTTTTCTTCATCAACGAAGAAGTTCTCTTTAAACTGATTATAGAAATTTAGAATGTTTAAAAGAAGCATAATGTTTTTGCGTAAAACCTCCATTACTCCCTCTTCTTTGAAGTTCAAGTTTTCTCCGGTTAAAACCGGGGACGATAACAAGTAATACCTAATAGCATCAGCGCAAAACTTGTCGAACAAGAAGTTTGGGTCGGGATAATTCGCTTTCGATTTACTCATCTTCTGTCCATCTTCTGCAAGAATAATTCCATTAACAATCACATTCTCAAACGCTTCTTTATTAAAGAGAGCAGTACTAAGAACCATCAATGTATAAAACCACCCTCTTGTTTGATCCATTCCTTCGGCAACAAACTGAGCAGGAAAGTTTTTCCCTTTTTTTGGATCAAAGTCATCTAACGATTCACCTATATAGTTCATCTGTGCATACGGCATAGATCCTGACTCAAACCAGCAATCTAAAACCTCAGGAACTCTTTTCATCTCTCCTTTACACTCACATTTTAAGGTTATTTTATCAACAAATTGTTTGTGTAAATCACTGATTTTATCTCCACTAATCTCTTCTAGTTCCTTTTTAGATCCAATAACTTTTAGTTTTCCACATTCCTGGCATTCCCAAACAGGAAGTGGCGCTCCCCAGTATCTGTTGCGACTGATTGCCCAGTCTCTTGCTTGGTCAAGCCATTTTCCAAATCTACCATCTTTCACGTGTTCAGGAACCCAACGTACTTTTTGATTATTTCTCACTAAATCGTCTTTAATATCGGTAACTTTTACAAACCACGAGTCCGTAGCGTAATTTAGAAGAGGAGTCTCGCAACGCCAACAGTGTGGATAGCTGTGTTCATATTTTTCTTTTTTAAAAAGTATTTCTTTTTTGGCTAAGTATTTTATAATCTCCACGTCTGTTTTAGTATGATCGTCTTTTGGTTTTACTTCCATTCCTGAAAAATCTTTCACTTCTTCTTTAAATCTACCAAACATATCAACGTGTTGAATAAAAGGAAGTCCATATTTCTCTTTCATTTGCATATCATCTTCACCAAAAGCGGGTGCGATATGAACAACACCCGTTCCTTCTTCTGTTGAAACAAAATCTTCTCCATAAATCTTCCATCCATTTTCTTTTCCTTCTAAGTCTTTATTATCAAAGTAATAACTAAAAAGAGGTTTATACTTTTTCCCAACTAAATCTTTCCCTTTAATCTCTTTCTCTATTTTATAATCTTTGTCTTTTAACAAATCCTCAACTCTTTTTTTAGCTAAAATATATTTTTTACCACCAATAACCACAACGACATAATCTATATCTTCTTCCACCGCCAGTGCTACATTGCCAATTAGCGTCCACGGAGTAGTTGTCCAGGCTAAAACATATGTTTTTGGTTCATCTACAAGCTCAAAATTAACAACAACAGAAAAGTCTTTAATATCTTTATACCCCAGTCCAACTTCAAAATTGGAAAGTGTCGTTCCACAACGGCCACAAATATGCATTGACTTATGGCCCTTGTAAATTAATCCTTTTTCAAAAAGAGATTTAAACACCCACCAGATTGATTCGGTGTACTCTGGATTCATCGTTTTATAGTCATTCTCCATATCAACCCAACGGCCAACTCTCTTGATGGTTTTTTTCCATTCCTTCTCATACCTAAGCACGATACTTTCACAGTAGTTGTTAAACTTATCAACTCCTAAGTCTTCAATATCTTGTTTATTTTTCAGCTTTAGTTCTTTTTCCGCCAAGTTTTCTACCGGCAAACCATGACAATCCCATCCCCACCTTCTTTTAACCCTATATCCTTTCATGGTAAAGTATCTAGGAATCGCATCTTTCATAATACTAGCAACCAGATGTCCGTAATGAGGGAGGCCGGTTGCAAAAGGGGGACCATCATAAAAAACATAATCTCCATGAGGCGCTTCTTTTTCTAGAGATTTCTCAAAAACCTTGTTCTTTTCCCAGAAATCTAGGACTTCTTCTTCTTTTTGTGAAAAAATACTTTTTTGGTTCATATTATTACATCTTCTCTGGAACAGAGATCGTTAAAAGAAAAAGACATTGTTTGAGAACGATAAAAACCGCCTCGGTAATCGCCACTCTCTTTTTATTTTCTAAAATAGGACAAATATCGTAAAAATAATTAAACTCTTTTGCTAGTTTAAAAGCATATTCAGCGATAACATTTGGTGAAAATGTCTCCGCGGCACTTTCTATCGTTTCTTTAAATTGTACTATCCTTTTAACAACCTTCCTTTCTTCCTCATCAAAATCATCAATCTCTACAACATAATTTCCCGCTTTCTCTAAAATACTTTTACAACGTACACAAGTGTATTGTAAGTACGGACCCGAATCCCCTTTTAAAGTAATAATCTGATCCCATTCAAAGGTAACATCTCTTTTGTGATGACGTTTCAGATCGTTGTACTTTACCGCACCAACTCCAACAATCTTAGCAACTTCTTCTTTTTCTTCCAAGGAAAGATTTTTTGCGGTTGCAGAACTATCAATAATCTCTTGTGCTTTCTTTTTTGCAAGGCCAAGGACTTCTTCAAGATGTACTGTTCTCCCTCGCCTTGTCGAAAATTTTCCTTCTTTAAGACGAAACATTCCGTGAGGAACATGAACAAACTTTTCTTTTTCTGCCCACCCTAGTTTTTCTACTGTATTAAAAAGTTGTTTGAGATGAAGGATTTGATCTGCTCCTATCTCATAAATTAATAAATCAGGAGAAAACTCTTCTAGACGATATTTTGCTGCCGCAAGATCACGAGTAAGATAAGTTGTGCCTTTGTCAGACTTTAAAATCATTGCCGGTGGCATATCATCAAATTCTATAATAAGAGCTCCTTTGCTCTTTTTTGCAACCTTCTTTTCTGTCGCCTCTTTAATGACAGCAGAAAGTTTGTCTTCATAGAAACTTTCTCCTAAAACATAGTCAATTTTTACATCTAAGTCATCGTAGATTTTCTGAAATTCCTTTAAGCTCTTTTCTCTACAAATCTCCCAAATTCTTCTTGCTTCTTTGTCTCCTTTTTCGAGCTTTGAAAACCATTCTCTCCCTTTTTCTTCCATTTCTTTGTCTTCTTCCGCTTCTTGGTGAAAGCGAACATAAAGTTCTTCTAATTCTTTTATCGAAAGATTTTCGGGATCTTTGTTCTCTTTTTTAATCTGATAGACAAGTTTCCCGTACTGAGTTCCCCAGTCTCCCAAATGATTCACTCCTAGTGTTTTCCATCCTAAAAACCCGTAGATATTGTAAAGCGATTGGCCGATAATCGTTGAACGAAGATGTCCTACACCAAAAGATTTAGCGATGTTTGGAGAAGAATAGTCTATTACTACCGTTTTATTTGTCATTCCTCTCCCGTAATCATCTTTTTCACGTAAAACATCGTCCAGTTCTTCTTTTAGAGCGTTATCAGAAAGAAAAAAGTTTAAAAACCCGTTCTTTTCTTCTATTTTTGAGAAAAGATTAGAATCTATTTTCTTTATCAGTTCTTTAGCAACTTCTGATGGATTCTTCTTTTCCTTTTTCGCTAATAAAAAAGCAACACTAGAGGCATAATCCCCATGTTCTTTTTCAGATTGTTCTACCTTTGGATTTCCCTCTGTTATTTCTTTTAGTATTTTTACTACTTTTTCTTTCATAAGTGAAAGTATTCTATCTTATTTTACTCCTTTTGTCTAACAAAAAACCGTGCAGAAAACTACACGGATTAAAATAAATTCTCCAGGTTACTTATCCAGTTTCGAAGAAAGATCAATAATATCCGCCTTAATGGTCTCCCAAACGATCTCCAGGTCCACCCCAAAATATTCGTGTATCATTTTATTTCTCATTGAAATTATTTTTTCCCAGGGAATATCTTCATGTTTTTTCTTGAATTCATCTGGAATATTATTTGCAGCTTCTCCAATTACCTCTAGGCTCCTAATAACAGCGTCAACTGTTTTTCGTCTTTTTCGAATTCTTGGAAATCCATTCCCTCAACATATCTTCCAATCTTCTTAATAGAATCTTTAATGTCTTGAATATATATCTCTGGAGATTTATTCCGCATAAATTGTTTCACTTAAAATTCTATCCTTCACCACTGGCTTCAGACTATTTTTTGTTACTAAATCTACCTTTCTTCCAAGAAGATTATAAAGATAATTTTCCAAATCTATTAATAAAAAGAAACCTATTGGGTTTTCAAATTCCACCAAAATATCTATATCACTCTTTAAATCGTTTTCATCACGAGCAAAAGACCCGAAGATACCAATCCTTTTCACATTATATTTCCCCTTCATCTCAGCAAAGTTATCACTCAGTTTTTTAATAATTTGTCCTTTATTTAAATCGTTTTCCATTTTCAAAGAATATCACAAATACATGTTCAATTCAAGATTAATTAACTTTTTTCTGAGAAAAAATCCCTGAAAATCCGATCAACCACATAACTAAAGTTAATTTTTTATCTTTTCAATTAAAGTCACGAGAAGAGAAAAGCCCTTGTGCTGATAGTTTTTTTATAGTTTCCCGTCTTAAAATTTTCCATAATAATGACAATATAGATATTTATATTTACATTTTATTCAAATTTTGGAGATAGGTTAAATTTACTATGTTTTTCTCTTTTTTATGTTAAAATAGCAAAGATGACCGTTTTAATTCATAACAAAAAAGCTGGATTTAACTACCACATCACAGAAAAGATGGAGGCGGGTTTAATATTAACTGGACAAGAAGTAAAATCTCTAAGAGGTAAAAAGGGATCTCTTTTTGGATCTTATGTAAGTATAAAAAATGGTGAGTGTTACCTTTTGGGTTGTAACATTTCTCCGTATCAGCCAAAAAATACTCCTTCAAGTTACAACTCTAAAAGACAAAGAAAACTGCTTTTGAAAAAAAAGGAAATAGGATATTTAACGGGAAAAACAAAAGAAAAAGGAATTGCCTTAATTCCAATTAAAATATATACAAAAAAAAATCTCATAAAACTGGAGTTTGGTGTCGCAAAAGGGAAGAAAAAGCACGACAAAAGAGAATCAATTAAAAAAAGAGAAATTGAACGAGATATAAGAAGAATAGCAAAACGATAAAACAGGTTGACTAAAACCTCTTTTTCGTGTATATTGTTGAAGTTACGGGGATGACCGTTTCGACGGAATCCTTGAGAGGGGTATTGCAAGTCGAGAGTAGTCTCGTAAAACACTAAAACCTTAAAATAAGTGTCAACTTATTCGAAAAACAACCTGCATTAGCATTAGTTTAATTCAGGCATCTCTTTGCTGATTTCTCATAGGCATCTGAGGTGTTATACATGAGAACAGAGCATTAGAAGTAGAATCTCCTTGCTAACCGCTTTAAAAAAATGAGGTTCAAAAATAAGATTTTTTGCCTAGTTTAGATTCTTATTTCAATAACAACTAGGACAAACTTGTAGATTTATCTTTTTCTGTTTTCCGGACGGGAGTTCAATCTCCCCATCTCCACAAACAAATTTAATTAGAAAAATTTTGAAGAAGAAAAGAATTCCAATAAACGAACAAATATTCGCTAAAGAAGTACGTCTAGTATCAGACGATGGTGAACATTTTGGAGTAGTACAGATAAAAGAAGCTTTAACAAAAGCCAAAGAAAGGGGTCTCGACTTGGTCCAGATGACTGACAACGTTACTCCTCCTGTTTGTAAGATTACTGACTTTGGAAAATATTCTTACGAAGAGAATAAGAAAAAAAAGAAGCAAGAGAAAGCCAACAAATCACAAGTAAAATCAATCCGCTTGGGATTTGCAATTTCCACCCACGACATGGAGATAAGGGTAAAAGCAGCGGAAAAGTTTTTGAATGAAGGAGACTCAGTAAGAATTATTCTCCCTTTACGAGGTAGACAAAAAGCACTTCAAGATGTAGCGAAAGAAAAGATGGAACAGTTTCTAAAAATGGTTGAAGAGAAGGTTGAATTAAAAGTTGAAAAAGAAGTAAGCAAAGAACCAAAAGGACTAACAATTACTGTCATAAAAAAATGAAGACTAAAGCAAAAACAAGAAAATCTGTCTTAAAAAGATTTAAGATTACAAAAACCGGAAAAGTTTTACGCCGTTTAGTCGGTCAAATGCATTATCGTGCGAAAAACTCAGGAAAAAAAAGACGCGCCCTGCGTCGCTTAAGAGAGATGAGTCCTGAAGAATCAAAGAAAATAAAAAAATCTTTAACCTATTAATCTATGCCACGAGTTAAGAGAGGTACTACCGCCCATAAAAGAAGAAAAAACGTTTTACAAGACGCTAAAGGTTTCCGTTGGGGAAGAAAAAATAAATTCAAAGCAGCCAAAGAAGCACTACTTAAGGCCTGGTCTTATGCTTATCGCGACAGAAAGACGAAAAAAAGAACAATGAGAAGAGCATGGAATATTGCAATAAATATTGGCTGTAGAAAGAACGGCACAACCTATAGAGACTTCATCTATAACTTAAAAAATAAAAATATAGAGCTAGATCGTAAAATACTAAGTACTCTAGCAAAAGAAAAGCCCGAGACGTTTAAAAAAATCATCGAAGAAGTAAAAAAATAAATTAAAACCCGCAAGATCTGCGGGTTTTTTGTTACTCAAGAGATTCTTCTCCACTTTTAAGCCAGGGATCTGTTTTTATCGCAAAGTAGGTAACCGCCATAGAACAAGCGTTAATTAAAGCAACCATCACAAACACAGCTTTAAATCCTAATAGTGTGGCAACAACCCCTCCAAAAATTGCCGAAAATCCTGCGGCAAGTCCAACTCCAGTACTTTCTAAACTCCAAGTATAAGCTTCCCAGTCCTTATCAACATGTCTTGTTAGTATTCCGCTTAATGTTGGAATAACCATTGCAAGTCCCACCCCTCTTATCGCCTCTAAAAGAATAACGTGCCATGCCTCTGAAACAAAAAGATACATCAATGGAATTACCGTAGCAATTATCGTTCCTTTCAAAAGAAACTTCATGTCATCGTGTTCTCCCTTCACTACGTCCATGCGATAAGCCAAGAAAGGCTGTATAACCGATTTCACAATCCAGTGAACTCCTACCGCAATACCAACAAGCCCCAGTGATCCTCCTTTTATCTGGCCAGTAACAAAGATTGCAAAGATTGGCGCAATTAGCCCCCATCCAGCATAAATAAAGAAATTTGCAATAATTATTTTGACAATTAAGCGATTTGGTTTGATCATAGTGTAAAAGCAGAAATATGTTCTGCTTTTTAAAATACTATATAAAAGAAATAATTACAATCAATTTCCTGGATAACTAATCTTTTTTATCTTGTAGACAATGCTTCTCTCTGAAGAGATGGTTACAAAATCTCCTTCTCTACGCCCAAAAAGAGCCTTTCCAACAGGAGATTCGTTAGATATTTTTCCTGAACTAGGATCCGCCTCCATTGTCCCTACTAATAAAATTTTATTCTCTTTCCCTTTGATATCAATAACGACTTCTGCCCCAAGACGAACCTCTTTACAGCTTACTAAGGGAGTCTCGATCATTTCCGCACTTCGTATCGCCTCTTCTAATTTCAGCATTCTTTCTTCTATCAAACTCAGATCTTTTTTAAAATTGAGATATTCTAAGTCAGCGTCTTCTGAATGAGACATTTCGGGCGCCTCAACCCTCAACTTCTCCTTACGTTGTTTCTTAAGTTTCTCGTATTCTTTTCTTACCTTTTCTAACCCGTCTTTAGTTAAATAGTATTTTTTATCACTCATAATAAATAGTTAATCCCCTTTTTTTGAGGGGATTCTTTTTTCTTTTATAACGCTACTTTTCCCCTCAATCGGACACAACAAACAATAAGTTTCCGGTTAAACCCTTATAAATAATATCTTTAAAAACAAAATTTCCTATTTTCATATCCTCTCTTAATCTTACTTTTTTTGGCCTTTTTGTCAATATCAAGAAAAGATACTGAGAAGCCAGAGAGATACAAAAAAATAGATTACTAAACTTGTAATATCAGCAAAAATAGTGGCAAAAGGACCAGATCCTAGTGCAGGATCAATTTTCATTTTTTGGAAGATAAAAGGAATAACAATCGATAAAAAAACAGCGGCAATTACTGTCAAAGAAAGAGAAACGCCAAGCACCAAAGAGACGGCTGTTTGGCGGAAAAGAAAGAAAGAGAGAAGCGATAAAATAATACTTAAAAAAAATGCCAAAACAACACTTATTCTAACCTCTCTTAAAAAGTACTTTTTTGTCTCAAAATCGGCAAAAACCAAACTTCTGATATAGAGTGTTTGAGTTTGCGCTCCCACCGCGCTAGCCATGTAAAGAATAAGTGGGATAAACGCTGCTATAAGAAAATATTCTTTTAAAGATTCTTCAAATAAAGAAACAATTTGAGCCGCAAAAATTCCTCCAATAAGCCCAAGTACAAGCCATGGAAGTCTTAACCACGCCAAAGAAGAGGCTTCTTGAAACTGATTATTTTCTTCGACAATTCCTACAGATCTCAAAATATCTTCGCGGTGTTCGTGATGTTGGATACACAAAATAGCAGAGAAGGGTACCGCTCCTAAAAAATATCCGTTATCATCTAAGACCGGTACAGCCTTTAGCTTCTTCTTTAAGGCAAGGATTGCTACTTTTTCTTGATCAGTAAATTCTTTAACACAGATAACATTTTGCTCCATAAAATCACTCACCTTTTCGCTCTTTTCTCTCAAGAAAAGATCTCTTGCAGAAAAAACCCCTTTTATTCTTTTTTCTTCATCGATAACATATATATAATCTAAAAACTGATATCTTTCTTTTGTTATTTTATTAATAACATCATCAACCAAACTATCCTCCTTACATGTTGGAACATGGGTGATTATCTTTGCTCCTGCATTTTCTTTGTGAGAATTATTTTTCATTTCAAAATAAAAACTCCTACATTAACAATCTTTGCTCCTCCAAAAATAAGAAGCGTAGCAAAAGCAGTAGCAGCAAAAAGATTTAGCATCTTACTTATTGGTAAAATATTTTCAAGCTTTACTTCACCTTCAATCGCCACTTCTCCTCCCTCGTTTTGAGGCATCAGATCCCCTAAAGACAACTCTTCTGACTCAAAAATAGTAGGTGGTTCTTTTTCTTGCAAAAAAATCTGTGTTGAAAAAAGAACTCCATAAAAAATCATAAAAACACCAGAAAGAACTAAAAACATTCCCAAATATTTAATCATATGAAAATTAAAATTTAATTTTTAATACTGTTTAAGTATAAAACAGTTAATTTTTCTTGGCAACAAGGTAAAAATTATTACGTTTACTCTCAACAACCACACCATCTTCACAAACAACAAACCCCGCCTCTCCCAAAAGCAAGGAAAGTTCTTTTTCTTTAAAAAGATAGTAATATCTTTTTCTTTTTAAATATATGTCTTGTTCACTAAAAGGTGTTTTTATACAAAAATCCTTTTCCTCTTTACTCATCTTCCATGCTGTTAAAAAGATCATACCGCCCTTCTTTAATACTCTTTTTATTTCAGAGAGTGCTTGCAAGCGATATTCGTGAGACGGAATCTGATGAATAACCGCAATACTATAAATCTTATCAAAATAATCTTCTTCAAACGGCAAATTAAAAGCGCTGCCAATTAAAAACTTTTTTCCAGGAAATCTTTTTTCAGCTTCTTCAATCATACCTTTTGAAAAATCAACTCCTACGTAATCTGTTTTTTCTAAATAACTAGAAAACCTTCCGTTCCCACAGCCCAAATCCAAGACTCTTTCTCCTTCTTCTGCATAATCAAATAAAAACCTTACCTCTGGCCACATACGATCGCGAGACCTTGCAAAAGATGATGATACAAGGTTATAATCTCTTCGCAAATCATTTATTATTTTTTTGGCATCTTCTTCCTCCATATGGATATAGAAAGTGAAATAATTGAAAAACTAATTAAAGACAAAGCTCAAACAAGAGAAGATCTTGAGCGTATTAAGAAAGAATTTGCTAAAAAATATAAAACTTCTTTCCCAACAAACGTAAGCTTACTGAAAGTTTATCACAAAAAAGAGAAAAAAGATGAAAAAATATTATCTCTTCTTAAAACTCGCCCCGTCCGCTCTCTTTCTGGTGTTGTAAACATCTCTGTTTTGACAAAACCATTTCCTTGCCCGGGAGAATGCATTTATTGCCCGCAGGAAGAAAATGCGCCAAAAAGCTATCTGACTAACGAACCAGCTGTAATGCGTGCTGTAATCAACGACTACGACCCTTTAAAGCAAGTTAAAATGCGCATTTCTTCTTTAGAGCAAACCGGGCACCCAACAGAAAAAATTGAACTGCGTATTGTTGGCGGAACCTGGTCTTTTTATGACAAAAAATATAAAGAGTGGTTTATTAAAAGATGTTTCGACGCTTGTAACGAAAAAAGCAGTGTTTCTTTAAAAAAAGCTCATGAAGAGAATGAACTAGCGAAACATCGCATTGTTTGTCTTTCAATAGAAACAAGGCCAGACTTTATAACCAAAAAAGAAGTTGAAAAATTAAGAAAATACGGCGTTACGATGGTAGAACTCGGAGTTCAGTCTCTTTTTGACGATATTTTAGAATTTACAAAAAGAGGTCACGATACTAAAGAAACAGTAAGAGCCACAAAACTTTTAAAAGACGCTGGATTTAAGGTTTGCTACCAACTAATGCTTAATCTTCCAAAAAGTAGTACAGACAAAGACATCGAAACATTTAGAAGAACATTTGCTAATTCTGATTTCCGTCCAGATTTTTTAAAAATTTATCCCTGTCTTGTCTTAAAAAACACCTCTCTTTACAAACTTTATAAAAAGAAAAAACATTATGTATTTACCGATAAAGAGTTAAAAGAAACAATTATTGAAATAAAAAAAAATATTATTCCACGTTATGTTCGTATTCAAAGACTTTTCAGAGACATTCCAATTCAATCAATTTACGGAGGATGTAAAATATCTAACTTAAGGGAGTACATCAAAGAAGATGAGAAACAGAATAATTGGAGTTGTAAGTGTATTCGTTGCAGAGAAGTAAAAGAAAATTATGATGCTAAAGAAAAAATCTTTCTTTTTAGAGAAGATTATAAAGCCTCAGGCGGAAAAGAAATATTCCTTTCTTTTGAAAACAAAGAGAGAGACAAGCTTTATGCAGTACTTCGCCTTCGAATACTAGAAAAATCTGCGATTATAAGAGAGATTCGTACTTATGGCCAACAGATCAAAACAAGTGAAAAAAAATCTCACTCTCCTCAACATCGAGGATTTGGGAAAAGATTGGTTAAAGAAGCAGAAAAAATAACTAAAAAAGAATTCAAAAAAGAACGCCTTTTGGTAATTTCAGGAGTGGGCGTAAGAGATTATTGGAGAAACCTAGGATACCAATTAGAAAAAACTTATATGGTAAAAGATTTTTAACGCTGACTATTTCTTTTTATTATAATACTTCGAAAAAATCTTTCTCATCTCTAACTTCCCAACAACACTTTCTGCTGCCTTTCTAATCCTTACTTTCTCTCTGCGAATATATTTTTTTATTCCTTTTGGTATTTTTTTCATATTTTATTTAACTCTTCTTTTATAATTTTTCTATCATCCCATGGTATCTTTTTTCCTCCGGCAAGACACATCCACGGTTCATTTCCTTTACCAGTAACTATCACGACATCTCCTTCTTTTGCGCTACGCAATGCTTCTTTAATTGCCTCTCTTCTATCAATTATCTTCTCTCCTTTTGTATCGGCAATAATTTCATCAATGATTTTCTCTGGATCTTCGTCATAAGGATCTTCGTTAGTGACAATTACTCTGTCACAGTATTTGTCCGCTATCTCTCCTAACACCGGTCTTTTCCACTTATCTCTCCCTCCTCCACAAGACCCCAAAACAGCAATAATTTTTGAAGGAGAGAAGATTTCTAATATCTCTTTATAAACTCCTTCAAGAGTTACCGGGGTAACGGCGTAATCAACAATAACACGAAAAGGAGAAGATTGCACTTCCTCCATTCTTCCCGGCATCACCGTTGTTTCTTCTAGCGCTTGTTTTACAATATTTATATCAATCTTCTCTTTTTTTGCTAAAGCAATTGCAACAAGTGCGTTATAAACATTAAATCTCCCTACTAATCCTAAATAAAAATCTTCTTTATCTACAGAAAAACTTACCCCTTTTGAAGAGGCAGTTACATCCTCCGCCCTAACATTTGCCTTCTTATTGTTTACTGCATAAGAAATCTTTTCTTCAGAGGGAAAGCCTAAAAAATAATCAGCATTTTCATCATCAATATTAACAACATGTGTATTCTTTACCGCCTTAAACAAGTTCCCTTTTTCTTTCCTATAATTCTCAAATCCGCCATGAGATTCAATGTGTTCCGGAGAAAGATTTGTAAAACACGCTGTGTCAATTTTTATAAACCGATGCCTGTGTTGTTTTATTCCTTCGGAAGTAACTTCGATAATTGCAATTTGACACTTTTCTTTTGCTGCTTTTTTAAGTAGTTTTTGAATCGTTGCCCTCCCGGGCATTGTCATTTTAAAAAGGTTTTGCTCTTCTTTTCCTGCTATCTCAAATTTAACTGAAGAAAAAGCGGCCACTCTAAGTCCCGCTTTTTTAAATACTCTTGCAATAAGATCTACTGTTGTACTTTTTCCGTTGGTTCCTGTAACGGCAAAAACCTTCATTTTTCTTGAAGGGAAAAAATAAAAAAGAGCACCACAGAAAGAGTAAAGAAAATGATATAAGCTGACTATTAATTTTGATTTTCTAATTATCTTTCTAATCATTTTTTCCTAAAATCTTTAAGGCTTTTTCTATTCGTTCTTCTTCAGTTTTTGCATTACTTACCTTTTTAAGGGCTTTACTTATTTTTTCGTCACAGAAACCAAGATTTTTTAGTGTTTGAAAAACATCATCATTTTTTTCTTCAAAAAATTTTTGCGAAAGTTCAAAAACAACCTGTTGTCCTTTCTTCTTCCCAATACTAAAAATCTTACTCATAACCACCTTATCTTCTCTTTCAATGCCCTTTTTCAATTCATCGACAGAGGCGATAGAAGCAATGCGCAGTGCTGTTTTTGGTCCTACTCCAGAAATTTTCATTAGTTTTTCAAAAAGTTCTAAATTTTCTTTTTCTTTAAAACCAAAAAGCTTAATATCTTTATCGTTATTTTGCATAAAGCAATAAACGGTTGTTTCTCCTTTAAAATCGTTGTTATTAAGATCAACAAATATCTTATACCCTACACCATTAACATCGAGAACAATAAAATCTGTCTCTTTTATGGTTATTTTCCCCTTTAAATAATAAATCATATTTTTATTATATCAAATTTGACTAAAAAGTGAAAAAATGATATACATTGCTTGTAAATAGATACAAAAATGCCAATTACTAAATCAGCTAAAAAAAGATTAAAACAAAGCGACAAGCGTCGTATTTTGAATTTGGGTTACAAGCGAAGAATGAAAAAGATTATTAAAGAAATCAGAGAGCTTGTTGTTGCGGGAAAGAAAAAAGATGCTAAAAAGCTTCTTCCTACGGCGTATAAGGTGATTGATAAAGCCGCAAAAAGAGGAATAATCAAAGAAAACACCGCCGCTCGCAAGAAATCACGACTTACAAAAGCATCCGCTTAAGAATTAAAAAGAAGCATATGAATGGCCAATACGGGATCAATTTGTCCCGTTTTTATTTTAAGGTCAGTTAAAAAAAGATTGTTATAAATCTCTTTTAAACTTTCTAGAGAAAATTTGTTTGCTTGATAGTAAACTTTTCTAAAAACAAAAGGGTGCAAACCACTTTTAGATTTTATCGTTTCATAAGAATAGTTTCTTTCGATGAGGTCTCTAACAACAATTAAGTTGCGAAACTGATAAGCAATCATTGATAAAATATAAAGGGGGTTATCTCCTTTTTCTAGATGATCGTAGAAGAGAAATATTGCTTTTTCCTTGTTTTTCTCAGCAATCGCCTCAATTGTTTGAAAAATATTTATATTAACATCTTTTTTAACAAAATCTTCTACATCTTTTTTGGTAATCTTTTTTTTATACAAAGAAAGTTTATCAACTTCATTTTTTATTCTCCATAAATCTTCTCCCCCGATTTCCCCTAATTTATAAACAGCTTCGTCATCTGCTTCTGCGCCATTTTTAATAAACTCATTTTTAATCCAAGAAAAAAGTTTTTTTCCAGAAAGAGGAGCGAACTCTTGGGCTTTATCTTTGGAAAAAAGTTCAAAAAGTTTTTCTTTTTTCTTAATCTCTCCTTCTTGATAAAAAATAAAAATATTATCAGAAGTAGATATTTTCTCGTAATTTTTTGCAAGTTCGTTTTTTAATGATTCTGAAGAAAAAACATTTTTTACAATGATTAGTCGTTTTTCGTCAAACATAGAGGTCTGTTTGTCTTCATCGGTAATGTCTTTAAATGTTTCTTTTTCTCCTAAAAACTTTATATTAAGACCGCTTGAATTTTTCTTTTTATACTCATCGATAATTTTTTCAATTTTCTCTTTCAAGCGATAAGTATCTTTTCCGTAAAGTAATATTATCATATTAGTTTTGACAATTTGAGCAAAAATATGTCCCTCTTCCACCCACTACTTCTCTTTTTATCTTGTTTTGACAAAGAAAACAAGGAAGATTTTTTCGGTTATAGACTAAGTGATGATTCTGATAACCACCCTTTTTCCCATCTAAAAGGCGGTAATCACTCGTACTATCTCCTTTTAATTTAAGTGCTTGTTTCAAAATAGATTGTGTAAAATCGTATATTTTTTCTAATTCTTCTTTTTTTAAAAGGTTGGCCCTTTTTTTAGGATTTATCTTTGCTTTAAAAAGAATCTCTGCCGCATAGATATTGCCGATTCCTGATAAAAACGACTGATCCATTAAAAGTGGTTTTATTTCCTTTTTTTTGCCCTCAAAAAGTTTTACAAATTCTTCTTTTTTTATTTTAAGAGCATCTTTTCCAATTTTTTTAAGATAAATTTCAAGTTCTTTCTCTGTCAAAAGAGAGACTTTTGCAAACTTTCTTGGATCAGAAAGTGCAAGTTGTTTTCCATCATTTAAGAAAAATATATAACACAAGAAACCATTTTTACCTTCTTGCAAAATTTTTTCTTCGCTTTTCCAAACTCTATTTTTCTCCATTTCCCAGTTACCAAGAAGAAGATGTCCGGTCATTCTTAAGTGGATATAAAGAATGTTGTTATCATCTAAGAAGAAGTAAATTCCTTTACCAAATCTTTCTATTTTGTTTATTTTTCTCTTAACTAGGTTTTTTAAATCTTCTCTTTCGTTTTCTGTCCAAACACGAACAAAGGCCTTATTTAAGACCTTTGTTCTAAGTGATAAAACCGTAGTTTCTACCTCAGGCAACTCCGGCATGATAGATTTAAATTATTCCCCTAATCTTTTTGACGATTTCTCCGGGAGTAAAGTGAGCCTTAATAAGAAAATCGATTGCTCCAAGATTTAGTCCTCTTTCTACTTCGCTTTTTTGTCCTAGATTAGAAAGGATAATAATCGGTATCGCCGAAACATCAGGATCTTTTTTAGTTCTTTCTAGCACTTCAAATCCATCAATTCCAGGCAGAATCAAATCTAATAAAACTAAATCTGGTTTTTCTTCTTTAATCGCAACCTCTCCTTTCTCTCCGTCAACAGCCTGAACAACTTCATATCCTTCTTTATCAAGTTTACGAGAAATCATCTCGCGAAGAAATTTATCATCTTCAACAACTAATATTTTAGTCATACAAGTTTTGATTTATACTTTAACTTAATTTTTCATCTTCTTCGGTAACTTCCTCATTTTCAGAAACTTCTTTGGTCTCTTCTTGAGTCATTACTTCTTCTCCTTTCCCTATTTGTACAACAACTTTGTCGATAACTTCTTGTGGATCAAATTCCGTCTTCACAAGCCAATCTCGCGCACCAAGTTTTTGTGCTCGATCAATCTCAACCGGTTGTCCAGAATTAGAAACAACAATTACCGGTATCCCAGAAATACTCTCATCTTTTTGCATCTCTTCTAACATCTCAAATCCTCCCATTTTAGGCATAATAATGTCTAAAAGAATAAGATCTGGTCTATTTTCTCTTATTTTTTGAAGTCCTACTTCTCCGTTCTCGGCTACATCGACACTATATCCTTCCGCCAAAAGCTTTTTGTGTAGTAAGTTACGAAGAATCTCTTCGTCCTCAACAATAATAATTTTTTTCATTTTATATAGTTAATACCTAAGGTTTATTTAATGACCTTTTTTGTATTCTATCTGGATTAAAAAATAATGTCAACTAAAAAGCTTTAAAGAAACTGTCTATCTCTTCTTTTGTGGCGGGTAGAGTAAAGTAAAAAGTACTTCCTTCTCCTACTTTTGAATAAAATCCAACTTTTCCACCATGCGCTTCAACGATATTTTTAGCAATAAAAAGACCTAATCCGGAACCCTCAGTATCCATTCTCTGGACATTTGCCGCCCTGAAAAATTTATTAAATAGTCTCTTCTGTTGATCCTCAGGTATTCCAACCCCACTGTCTGTCACAGAGACTTTAATCTTACCATCAACATATTCTATTAAAAGAGAAACTTTTCCTTCTGTTGTGTACTTCATCGCATTGTCCAAAAAGTTTTGCATAACTATTCCTATTTTTTCACGATCAACCTTAACTACAGGAAGGTCCTCTTCTGGTTTTTTTATTTCAAATTCAAGTCCTTTATTTTCAATATGTTCTTTATATGCTTCGATAATCGGATTAACAACATCCATAAATTCCAACTCCTCGGGCTCATAAACATATCTTCCTTCTTCAATTCGGGTAACGTTTAATAAGTCATTTACAAGATTCACCATCCGGTCATTTGCTTCATATGCTTTTTTAATAAATCCTATAATTTCTTCAGGAATTTTTGCCTCTTCTTCTTCTTCAAGAATAGTTTGGAGTGTCCATTTAATTCCTGCAAGAGGAGTACGCAACTGATGAGCAGCGACAGATACAAATTCACTCTTTATTTTCTCAATACTTTTTTCTCTGGTAATGTCATGTATATCAATCAAAATACCAACATCTTCTTTGTCTTGTTTGATAGGAATAGTTGTGATTTCAAGAAATACTTCTCCTTCCGTACAAATTTCTTCGCGAGAAACTTCTTTTATTTCTTCTCCTATAAGATTAATCAATGGCACTAACGTTGGGAATGTGATTAGCTCTTTGGTTGTCCTTCCGGCAACGTCTCTTAGTTTTATATCAAATATCTCTTCTGCTTTAGGATTAGCTAAAACAAGTTTTCTTTCAGAATTAAAGAAGAGCAAACCGTCTATAAAGTTTTTAATAATAGCCAGCGTCTTTTCTTTTTCTTTTTCTGCGTCTCGGGAAGCTTTGTCGGTGTCTTCAGCCAGATTCAAAAGAGCGGTTTGTGTCTGGCTCATCTCTTCTGCTTTTTTTTCTAGTTCGGCTGCTTTTTCTTCTATTTCTTTTGTTCTCGCTACAACCCTTGTTTCTAACTTCTCATTTAATTCAGCAAGTTCGCGTGTTCTAGCAGCAATTTTTATTTCCAAAACTTTTTCCGAGTCTTCTAGTCTTTCTTTTGCCTTTTGAAGCTCTTCCGTTCTTTCTTTAATCTTTCTCTCAAGCTCTTCTTCAAATCTTTTTGACTCTGTAATATCTGTGATCGTTAAAAAATATCCTGAAAAATTACCCTCGTCATCTTTTCTTGAAAGTGCCGCTATTTTTGCTGGTATCTTCCTTCCTCCTTTTGTAATAAGAGTCATTTCTTCTTCTACTACGTTTTTCCTGCTTGCTACCTTAGCGATAAATGATTCTGTTTTTCCTTTATTGTCAAATAAGGTGTCAGCGCTATTTCCAATAATTTCCATCTTTTCATATCCTGTTATATCCTGAAAAGCCTTGTTACTGTCTAAAATATAATCAAGAGGGTTAATCATGCAGAAAGCCAAAGGAAGAAAAGACGTAAAATCCTCTATATAACGACGGAGATCTTCTAACTCTCCGCTTTGATCATCAAATAAATCTTCTGTTTTCTCTTCTTCCATTATTTTTGCCCCTCCTTATATTTTTTTAGTTCCTCTTTTAGTTTTTCGATTTCTTCTTTTAACTCCACCATCTTCAGCTCTCTACCAATTGTGAGTCTGTTAATCTTCTCCATCTCCTCCATTTTTTCTTGTAATTTTTTATTACTTTCTTGAACCTTTTCTTCTTTTTCCTTTATTTCTGTAAGATCAAAAAAAGAAAAGAAAGCTCCGTTTACTCCATCTTCTTTTGTTTTGCGAATTTTTGCAGAAACCATAACCAGTAAATCACTTCCATCTTTCTTTTTTATAATCGTTCTCTCTCTTTCTACTATACTTTCCTCTATTGTCTTTTTTAATATTCTTTTTGCCTCACTTTCTTCTATAAACAGTGTCATACTTTCTCCAACTACATCATACTCACCATATCCCGTAACTTTTACAAACGTAGGATTAACTTCTAGCACCATTCCCTGAGGATTAACAAAACAAAGTGGCAATGGAGTAAACGCAAAAAGATCATAAGCATAACTTTCAAGTAGAGATATGTCTTCTAAAAGAGTTTTAATTTTTTCTTCCTCATTTACCATCTTATTGTGAACTCATGATAATCGTCTCCTCGATGAACGCATTTTACCTCTTCTCCTTTTCCTTCTGTCCCAACGCCCATCTTAATAACTGAAGAAAAATATCCAATCAAGTAATCACAGAAAATAGGATGAAGATCAATATCATAAAGTCTAGCCCTAATAAACTTTTCTTCGGTGTTCATTTCAACCGATTTTAGGCTTCCAACGGTATAATGTTTTCCCCACATCTCACCAGCTTTTTCCATGATCTTTTCGGCAGAAAGAAAATGCCTCATAAAAAACTTTATCATTAAGGAAAATTTGGGAGCACATCCTCCCATCTTAATCACTTCGTCTCTGTCTAAGTTAAGGGCTCTGCTTATAGCAATCATCGACAAGACACGCATTCCGACAGGATAGAAACTCATATTGTCTGCTTCTTCTTCATAGTTAAAAGGACAATTCATCTTTTGAAGCTCATCTTCCACTTTTTTCAGTCCCTCTTCTCCTTCTCTATCTAATATAAAGTGACGATCTGTTTTAAAAACAACGCCACGTACCTCTCCTTCAGAATGAATTATTTTTAATGCCTCCTCTTGGCTTATATTATACTCCATATAATTTTAGCGTTACCAGGTTAGTAAAAACTCATGGAAAAAACTTTCTCCTTTAAAAAAACATTTTACTTCTTCGCATTTTACTTCTTTTCCTTCAACCATTTTAGCAATTGCTGCAAAATATCCACACAAATAATCACAAAATATCGGATGAAAATTTAAATTATATAGACGTACTATCGCTTTCTTTTCTTCATTGTTTAATTCAACAACTTCCAGCCTTCCAATAGTATGGTGTTCTCGCCACATCTCAGATGCTTTCTTAAAAGTGCTTTCAATTGTGAAAAAATGTCTCATAAAAAATCTTACTATAAAAGATTTTTTAGGAGCAACACGTCCCATCTCTTCAACTTTACTCTTATCCATGTTCAGAACCCTACTTATTG
>Ga0075122_10000765_pt1 | contig 24244 bp, 26 predicted proteins | sample AntAceMetag02UKB_FD_69790 | JGI IMG/M metagenome (GOLD analysis project Ga0075122, IMG submission 69790) | Saline lake microbial communities from Ace Lake, Antarctica - Antarctic Ace Lake Metagenome 02UKB | ecosystem: Environmental > Aquatic > Non-marine Saline and Alkaline > Saline | place...
CTACGATCTTTGATATAAAATAAAACTAGCGTCGCTTCGCTCCGACAGGTGGGGACAAGTTACCGGAATTAGTGGGGACGACTTACCGGAATGAGTGGGGACAAGTTCCGGAATACGCAGTTCTTTGAATATCACGAAAAATTTACAGACGGTGAATTGAAAGAGATGGGGATCAAGACTGCTGAGGATCAGAGGTATTTCCTTTCTCACGGGTTGGAGAGAGTGTGGTTTATCAATTTTGTCGCTTCCGGGAAAGAGCTGAAAATAGAAGACTATTTAGGAAGTGAGCCGTTTATGGCGTCATCGCAACTAAAAGGAGGCACTGGATTAGTGTTAGCACTGCTAGATCAAGGCGTTAGCTTTGACAGCATTGATGACGAAGGCATTAGGGATGTAATAGTAGTTGGGGGTATCCAAGAAGAAGTCGAAGGTCTGACAAAAATGTTGCCGGGCCGCAATGTGACAGTTGGTAATTTATATTTCAAACCGTTGGAGGATATTCTTGGCTCTTTAGATCTGGCACAATCAAACTCTCTGCGGCTTATCAGACTCGATGCATCCAAACTTGATCCGCCACGGTTTCCCGACAATAGCTATGACTTGTGGGTCATGGCGGGGATCGAACCGACAGCATACTGGGATTCCGACGGACGTAATTCAAAAAGAGAAGCAGATCTTATGGTTCAGAAAATTCTAAAACAGGCTCTACGCGTTGTCCGACCCGGTGGATATTTAGTTGATGGCAGCTATCCTATCAACCAAGAGCTTCATCAGCGTTTAGTTGAGAATGGATATCTTGAACAGAGCGGACTCGGGGTTTATCGGAGGACTGAGAAATCCTTTACAACTCCGAGCACATCGGTCGAAGATGAAGCCAAGAGAATCCACGAGGAAAACATGAAAATAGAACATATGCCGATTATTTCTGAAAAAACCATACTTTGTCATATAATTGCCGATTCAATTTTACCAGAGGGGCAAAAGGGTATGCTAAAAGAACTTGAACAGTTTATGAGGGATAAAGACGATTACAAGGAGAAGGTTGTAAGTCTTTCTGTTGATAGTGATGAAAATTTTATAATTAAGCTAGAAAGTGCTAAAACAAGGATTGAAGAATACTACCGGAGCAAAGGATATAAGGTTGATTTCACCGTTGCTTGTCATGATAAAAATTTAATTCCCGAAATTCAAGAAATAGGTTTACAGGCCCTTGCTTTTAACAAAGAGAGTGAAGGAGGTATGCTGCAGGTAGAAGGCATTATACTGGCCCTTCGTGTTCTTCAAACGAGGAATATTGATAAACTTCTAAGTGTTTATAAATTTCTCACAGGTGAAGAGTACAATACGAACATAAAAAATATTAAAGATTTAGCCAGGGAAATACTATTTACTATGCCTATTGAACAAGTAGCCATTAACCGCATAGCTGAGATAAACGCTATTATTGAAGAAAACATTAAAACCGCTGCTTAATCAAAAGATATTAAAGATTCTGCCGCAATTGACTCTCATTTGAATGCGACCGTCCATTTGTATATTTCTTGCATGTTTATCAGATTTTTGTCACAATCCTAACACATTGACTTTTCGGCACACCATAAACTAAGCACTTTAAACAACTTATAGAAACAGGTCTCGTATCCCTCTCTCTCCGCCATTGTTATTAAGTCTTCTAATTTGTAGAGGACTTTTTATTTGCTATATCGTATCGGATAGTGTATAATTTAGAGTATCCGATACGATATTTTAGGAGGGAAAATGAACATGGATAGAAAATTACATAACAGGATAATAGAAAAGAAAAAGGAACTGGATAAACTGCGCCCTTTCCCTAAGTCTGCTTTGAAGAATTTACGCGAACAAATAATAATTGAGTGGACATATAACTCAGATGCGATAGAAGGTAATTCGCTTACCTTAAGGGAAACAAGATTGGTATTGGAAGACGGACTAACCATAAGTGGTAAATCATTAAGAGAGCACCTAGAAACAATCAATCATAAAGAGGCAATAGAATTTGTGGAAAAATTAATAAAGAAAAGTTCTAAAATAAATTGCCATGCGATAAGAGAAATTCATTCACTGATATTAAGTAAGATAGATGATAAAGAGGCTGGAAAATACAGAGATGTAAAAATTTTTATCTCAGGATCAAAACACATATTTCCTGAAGCAATAGAAGTGCCTATGTTAATGTCTGATTTTGATAAATGGTTAAAAGGAAAGAAGGGGAAAGGAAATATTCTTGAATATGCTGCTGAAGCACATTTTAAATTAGTTGATATACATCCTTTTATAGACGGCAATGGTAGAACAGCAAGACTTTTGATGAATTTGATACTTATGAAATATGGATTTCCTCCAGCAGTTGTCTTGAAAGTAGATAGAAAAAAGTATTATAATTGTCTAGAAAAAGGACGTAAAGGCGATTTAGTAGATTTTTTAAATTTTATTGGAAGATCAATTGAAAGATCATTAACTATGTGGCTTGAAATGCTTAAACCGGCCAACAAACAGAACCCAGAAAGCAAATATAAACCTATACGAGAAATCTATAAAAATACACCATATAGCCAGGAATATTTAAGTTTATTAGCTAGACGAGGCAAGTTAGAGGCGGTCAAATATGGGAGGAATTGGCATACCTCAAGAGAGGCCATAAAGAAATATATGAAAGACCAAAAGAAAGGTAAGCTATAATTCTATAACACAATCCTAACACGCCGTCATTTCACCCGTATATAAAACTTACATTTTAAACAGGTTACATCCTCAGGGTTCGAATCCCTCCCTTATAGCTCCTGATATTCCCCATCTACTGTTGCGAGGCACCGAGAACGTAATGTTCGAGGTGGATCGAAACCTCCGTGTTTCGACAGCGAAGCGACGCGGCAATCTCATCTTTTTATAAAAACCAGCAGTAGTAGTATTGTGTATAATGTGGATAACCTGCAAGGTTATCCACATTATACACAATTTAGCCTGAAGGCGTCGAGGACGCAACCCTTCGGTAGATCGGAACGTCCCCGTTCCGACGACTCGAATTCCCTCCTCTTGAAGTGACAAAGGAAGGATACGGAGAGTGAGGGATGATCTTGAGAAAAAGGCAGCCCGGGTCGAAGACGGCAATGACCAATTAAGTATTCTCTCCCGAACCTTAATTATACAGAAAACTGTCCAAAAAAATTCACTTTATTTACACTACAAAGCGAAAAATATGATATAATGTAGTGTAAGGAGGGGTTTATGATGAAAGTATTGAAGGGCATTCTCGGAGAGAGTAAAAAATATTATCTTGATACGAAAAAAAAGATAATAGCTAAAATTGCAAATTTGCCTAAAGGAAGTGTTAAGGAAAGGGTATTTAATGGTAGGAAGTATTATTATTTACAGGAACGTAAGGGGGAAAAAGTTGTCCAAAAATATCTTGGCAAGAGCAAGCCGGAGGATTTGATTAAAAAAATAGAGGAAAGAAGGCTATTGCGTAGGGAGCTGAAAAAAGTTAATGAAGCATTAAAGATTATTAAAAGAGCGGAAGGAAAAAAATGTGATTAAAGAAATAAATAAAATTTTGAAGATTTTTTCTGAAAATGATCTTTTTAATGAGGGTGTAGAACTTATCGGAAGTTGGTGTTTTTTGCTATATCAAAAACATCTGGGAGCTGAAAGTTTTCCACTGGTAACACAGGATATTGATTTTTTGATACCAAATCCTTTCAGAGGGAAAGAACATATTGGTTTTGTAAATAAACTTGAAGAATTGGGATTTAACTGTGACTTTAAGCGTGATGGATCATTGTATCTCTGGAATGCTGAATTAAAAATAGAATTTATAACCCCCGAAAAAGGGAAGGGTGGCGCGGATTCAATAAAATTCAAAAAACTCGGGATAAATGCTATCCCGCTAAGATTTGTTACGTTACTTTTGAATGATCCCATTAAAATTACTGAAGGTGATGTTGATGTTTTAGTGCCGAATCCCGTTAATTTTTGTTTGCATAAACTCATTATAGCTTCTCGCAGAAAGTAGACAAAAGCTTGAAGGATTTGCAACAGGCTATTTGCACTTCTGTGATTGTTGATAAAAAGGAAATTCATAATTTATTCACAAAATTACCAAAGAAATGGCAACAAGCAGTTAGTGATGAGTTGGATAGGGCAAAGAAAGAACTTATTTTGTATAGAAATGAAATAACTGATTTAGAAAATACACTACAAATAGAAAAATAAGAACTGATGTAGTGTAAAGTGCTATTAAAAGGATATGCAGTTTAATGAAAACATATGTTATCGGTGATATTCATGGTACCACCAAATGCTTTTCCTTGTCTTAGCAATGCTTGGAAGGTAGTCGAAAATATGAAATAAACTGACCAAAAATTAGATTATTAGATGCATTGCCAGAAGTTGTTAATATGCGGAGAGGCATTGTGTGAAAGGTCTAAATTTCCAAGGTTTTCTTTATATCTTTTATAAGCAAATAAAGGTGATATTTATCAACGGGAGATGGTTCGAATCCGAAATGTTCATAGAAAGCCTTTGCTTTTTCATCTTTTGCTTCTACAAGAACAGCGCGCACACCAATTGTATCAGATGCTTTTACAATTCTAAGTAAGGAGTCTAGCAATAAACCTTTTCCTATTCCTGAACCCCATTCACTTCTATCAACAGCAAGTCGAGCTAAAAGAACAACAGGTATGGGATGTCTTGCCAATCCTTTTGTTATTCGTGGAGGAACTTTTTCCCTTTGAACAACAGAACCTGCAGCCAAAGAGTAATATCCTGCTACTTCATTATTTCGGCATGCGACAAATGTGCGCGCTGAACCACTTTGATTGTTGGTTAATGCAAATTTTTGCAAATAATCATTAAGTGCTGCATTATCACAGTCAAATGAATCTACAATATGAGATCCATCTAGTGGAGTAGGGGATGTCAGAGGATATTTTTTAGTCATCAAATACCTTAGATCCGGAAAGAAGTCTTTTCAGTTTCGGTATTGCACGAGCTGGTTTGTCCAATTCTTTACAAAAAGAATTCCACTGTTTTTCAGATAGAGAAAAATGTATTTTCTCATTAACTGTTTCTTCTGCTACCTTAAGGGCGCTAACAAGGACAAAAGTAGATAGTTTCATTTTGTGCAAAGAAGCAGCATAACGCAAAAAGTCTTTTTGAGAGGTTTTTGCTCGTAGATCTATTCTATCATCTTTGTGAGTTTTAGTCTTAGTTGCCATGTTTGTTCCTCCTTATCTCAAGTATATCATATTGTACACACTTTGTCCACACAAATATATAAAGACTCAATAACGACACTTCTCACAATGCAAGTATATCATATTGTACACACTTTGTCCACACATTTTTCGAAAGATATCAGACCGAAAGATGTAAGGTCCTTAGGCTCAAGTACCATGTTTTAAAAGAACAAAGACCGTTTTATAAGGAAAATGTGAATAAAAGTAACTGGACACACACGGTTCCTGCGCTCTCTGGGGTCTGAAGTGCCTTCAGGGGTAGCTTCGTAGGTCTGATTAGCGAGGGATCGTCTCCGATATTATCATGCTGGTCTTAATTTGAGACGCAGCGATAGGTGACTGAAGTCCGGTGTTTTATCCGGAGCTTCTCAAGATAATAAGTTGTGTTCCATTTTATGTTTTTATGGCTTTACGGCAGATTGATTGATAAATAATTAACAGGGAATCTCTGTCTATACTTGACAAATATATCAATAGGTGACCCTAAATGCTGTTTAATATATCAATAGGTGACCCCAAATGCTGTTCCTATATCCCTTGCAATGTTAGTTTTGCAAGGTTGATTCCAAAGTTTCTTCCTTATTCTGAACGAGCAAAGAGGCTACTTAAGTATTTTTATACCTTATAGGGTATACTTGCAATCAAAGGAAAGAAAAAGACACCTTTAAGGGTATAAAAAAAAAGATATCATAACCTAAAGGGTATAATAAAAAAATAAAAGTTTGACTTTATACCTTATAGGGTATATACTTAAGGAGGTATACAAGAAGGGAAAGAGAATTTATGATGGAAATAGGTAAAAAAGTAAAAGAATTAAGAAAAAAATCCAAATTAACTCAAATTGAATTTGCAAAAAGAGTAGGGGTTGGTTTGCGTTTTGTAAGAGAGCTTGAGCAGGGAAAGCCAACTGTAAGGTTGGATAAACTAAATAAGGTTTTAAGATTTTTAGGCCACCATATTGAGGTTGTTAGAGATGAATGGGATTAAACGTCGTAAAGGAATAGTGAAATATAAGCAGGATATTGCAGGAGTAATTGAAGAAATTGACAATGGGTACAGGTTTACATATGAAGATGAGTTTATGGAAAAAGGTATAGCCATATCTTTTTCATTGCCCATAAAGAACAGGGTTTATGAAAATGAAGAACTGTTTTCTTTTTTTGAAGGGTTACTCCCCGAAGGGTGGTATTTGGAGATAGTAACAAAGAATATGAAAATTGATAGAAACGATAAATTTGGTGTATTATTAGCTACATGTAAAGATACAATAGGTGCGGTTTCAGTTGAGGAGGAAAATGAAACGTTGTAGTATTTGTGGAAAAGAGATCACAGGCAACGAGGGAAATCATCCAAGTTGCATTAGGAATTTGTTTGGAGTAGATTTTATCCCACAGATTGATCTCTCATTAGGAGAAATTTCCCTCAAAGCCCAGGAAATGGTTGGGAAGTTTTCAATATCTGGAGTGCAGGCAAAGTTGTCTATTAAACTAAACAATGAAACAAAATCTCTCGAGGTAACAGCAAAAAGTGGTGAATACATCTTAAAACCACAGACGGCAATTTTTCCAGATATTCCACAAAATGAAAATCTTTGTATGAATATAGCGTCTAATGTAGGCATAGAAATACCTCCGCATATTCTTATTAAACTTAAAGATGGTAGTTTTGCATATGTAATAAAAAGATTTGATAGGGTAAAAGGAGAAAAGCTGCATCAGGAAGATTTTGCTCAAATATTGGGGACCGCAAAAAAATACGAAGGTTCCATTGAACGCATTGCTAAAACCCTTCGCCGGATTTCAGATATGCCTGGATTGGATCTGCAATTCCTTTTTGAAAGGATTTTGTTAAATTTTATTATTGGTAATGGAGACGCACATCTTAAAAACTTCTCCATTGTACATAAACCGGATGGGAGTGTAAGACTTTCTCCGGCATATGATATTGTATCATCGAAACTTGTTCTTCCAAGCGAAGAAGATACAGCATTAACTATTAATGGCAAAAAGAATAATATAAAAAGAAGTGATTTTGACATATTTGCTGATACCCTGGAAATAAATACAGTAGAGATTTTTAATAACTTTCTTGGAAGAATAGATCTCATTTGTGACCTTATTAAAGACTCTTACTTGAATGAAAATGATAAACAGAAATTAACTGAAATAGTTCATGAAAGAATATCTCGGCTAAAAGGTGTAACACAATCCTAACACGGTGACATTCCAGTGCTACATAACTAGAACATTTTAAACAACCTACACTAACAGGATGACTATCCCTCCCTCTCCGCCAGTAAAAAAAAGCGGGATAATCCCATAAATGGGTTATCTCGCTTTTATGTTTTTACTGTAATCCGCCTATGGCGGATTTGGCATTTCTTCGTCGTTGCGGCAAGAACGAGTTCTTACCGTTTCCTCCTCATACATGCCTTGTGCGTCGAGGTCGGGGCCCCCCGCTTCTTGCTTTCGCAAGAAAGCAGCGGGGTGTCCCTCCTATTTTAGCTGTTAAGATGCTAAAATCTTGAAAGACAAACCTTTTAGGTGTAGAATACCTACACTCTACAAAGGGGTGGTGAATTGGTATTATTACGAATATGACTATTATATAAGGCAATCTTTCTTTAAGAGAGGGGTTGTCTTTTTTGTTTTTGAATAGGAGGAACGATGGATACAATTATGGGAATGGGTATGTTGGTGTGGGCGCTCGCACTAATTGCTGTAGGTTTTTGTTTATTCATCTCGCCACTAATGATTTGGAAGCATACCAAAGCTACAAGTCAAAAACTTGATGAGCTAATAAGGTTAGCTGCAGATAAGACACGGATTTAATTCAATTTCAATAAGTGAGGTTGTTATGAAGAAATGTCCATATTGTGCCCGTTTAACGTAAAGGAACCGTTTAAATGATATTCTTTCTGACGCGAATAGCAATATTTATAGCAGTTCTTTACCTTATCTATTTTTTCTATAAGTCATTACAGCAACCTACCGGAAAAAAGGTAAGTAAAATAACTACTATTACTGCCTGCCCATCTCCGAAGATCTTTATGGACTACACAGAAGGAAGAATGAAAGGTAAAAAGAAGAAAGTTATAGATGACCATATAGCCCATTGTAAAAATTGCCAAGACGCCTTGAAAGATGTGTTTGATATGCCAAAGAACGAAGAATCCAAAAGTAAAGGAACAGTTTAAGTAAAAGCGGAACAGGTAAAATAAATTAAAAAGAAGGCAGGGCAATATGAAAGACATAAAAGACATAATAAAATTTATCATAGGGTTTCTGCCTTGGATACTGTTTTTGTTCATATCCGGACATACCCTCGTAAGTTTGGAACACGCGATTATAATATGTCTTTTAGCAAGCATACTGACAGGGTATAGCGCCTTGCGTAAAAGATTTATATTGCAGTGGGGTACGTTAGCTTTTTTTGTAATATGTGCGGTAGTAGTCAATCTTATGGAAAACATGTTTGTTATAAAACATATGGGAATTTTTTCCAATGGTTTTTTGGCCGCTATTGTATGGTTTACGGTTTTAACGGGCAAGCCCTTTACTTTGCAATACGCGAGAGAGGAGATTCCCGAAGAGAAATGGAATGAGCCTAGTCTTATAAAAGGGTGTAATTTTATGGCGGTGGTGTGGGGATGTTTGATGACATTTTCAATGCTAGTAGCTGTTTTTAAAGCGTTCAATCCGGGAATGTTTCCGGAAAAGACATATTTTGATGTTAGTTTAACCACTATAGCCGTGGGGATAATATTTACTCAGTTATACAAAAACATAAAAAGAAAAAGGACAGCGAATTAAAAACGGTTCGAATATTACTTCGAATCATTATAATCGTACAGCCTTGATTGCGGGGCTATAAAGACGTCGAGGGGGAAATCTTGATTAAAATATTACTTGGGGCTATCATAGGTGGTGGGATAGGATTTGCCGTTGGTTATTTTGGTAAATGTTCTACTGGTATGTGCCCACTAACAAGTGATCCATATATAAGTACAATATTGGGTTTATTGATTGGCGTTATGATTGCAATCCGGAAATAATCTTGGAGCGGGGGAGAGCTTGTATGCCGTGATAAGTCTATGGAGAAATTGAAGGGTAAAGGAGCAGGTAATGGTTAAATACATTTTCAAAAAATACGGCGGAAGTTACCAGCTAAAGCTGGAAAATGCCGAGGACCTGGTTAAAATACAGGATATACCTGAAGCGCACTGGGCGGCGACAAGTATTCCAATATCCAGTCTGAATTGCGACGCCCAGCTATTGGCGTTTCTTGATGCCGATAATGACGGGCGTATATTGTCGGCTGATCTTAAGAGAGCCCAGGCGTGGCTTTTCAGCATGCTTTCGGATACCGGATCAGTCGGTGGTGATATATTATCGCTTAAACTAGACTGGATCAACGTGAGCCATGAGGAGGGGGAAAGGGTTCAAAGTGCAGCCAGGTTTATTCTGAAAAACCTCAAGTTAAAGGATAACGAAGATGTTTCTCTTGATCAGGTGAGGGAGGTCAAAAGGATAATTTTAGAAGCCAAGTATAACGGGGACGGGGTTATGCCTGCCGATTGTGTGGAGGATGAAGGCGTTGCCCTTCTTATAAAGAACATTATAGAAACCGTGGGTTCTACAACAGATTCGGGAGGGAAAGAGGGTGTAAGCGAAAAAGAGCTTGATATGTTTTTAAATGTGGCCGGAGATTACCTTTCGTGGAAAGGTTCGGCGCTTGGTCCTGACGGCATCATGAGGACTGAATTGAAACCCTTTGGGGATGATACTCCCCAGCTCTACGAGCTCGTCAACAGCATAAAACCTAAAATTGAGCAGTTTTTTACGCAGTGCGCTATGGCTGGGATCAATGAGAGTATTATTCCGGCCTTTGGGCTTAAGCAGGAGGAAATAGATAAGGCGGATCTTTCGGACCAGGCTTTTCTGTACGAAACTTTAAAAAAGGCACCGCTTTCCTCTGATTTTAAACGTGGGGTTATTGATCTCGAAGGTAATGTAAATTCATATTATTCAAAACAGTTCAACGATCTGAAGAATAAGGTAATTTTTAGGGTTTTGGGTAAATCCGTCAAAGAATTGGATCCCTATGGATGGGAAAAGATCAATGGAGAATTTGACGCTTACAATGGGTGGATAACCTCTAAAAAAGGCGGAAGTGTTGAAAGGCTCGGAGAAAAAATACTTAAAGAATACCTGGAATCGGATCTCAAACAAAAACTACGGGAATTGATCAAAAAGGATTTAGGCGTGCGTGAAGAGATAGAAAAAATAAACGATGTAGAAAAACTTATACTTTATCAGAGGAGACTGTTGGAGTTGGCCAATAATTTTGTGAGTTTTACTAACCTGTATAATCCCAACAGCCGTGCCCTTTTCGAGGCCGGAACCCTTGTGGTAGACGGGCGCAAGATGACATTTGCCATGAAGGTAAGGAACAGGCAGGACCACAAGAGAATATCCGAAAGAAGTAACATGTTTCTTTTATATCTTAAGATAACCGGTAAAGACGTGGACGATATAAGTTTTGATGTCGTTGTTCCCGTGACTTCCGGGTTCGCGGGGAGGTTGCTGATCGGTAAACGAGGAGTGTTTTTTGCCGTGGACGGAAGGGAGTGGGACGCTGAGGTGGTGGATATTCTCATCAGCCCGATCAGTATATGGGAATCGATACTTGTTCCTTTCCAAAAGATAAGTGAGTTTTTCAGAGGACAGGCGGAAAAGTTTAACAAGTCTAGCCAGACTAAACTTGAGAAGGGGCTTGGAGCCTCCAGCCCTTCGGGGACCGCCCGGGACCTTTTGCTAGGAGGCAGTGTAGCTGTAGCGGCGCTCGGCTCATCTTTTGCTTATATAACCAAGGCGTTTTCGGAGGTAAAGGCTTCACAAGTCTTGTTGACGATAGGGAGCATAGCTTTAATTCTTTTTATCCCCGGGTTGATCATGGGAATAATAAAAATAAGGAAGAGGGATATGAGCATAATACTGGAAGCTTCAGGATGGGCGGTGAACGCCCAAATGCGTATAAATTCAGCCATGGGAAAACTATTCACACATGAACCTTTATTGCCGGAGGGCTCTTACCGTGAAAAGTTCGATACCGCTGGCAGGTTTATTTTAGAAAAGAAGAGTTTTGCCAGAATACTGGTTTATACTGTAGCCGCTGTAGTCCTTCTTGGCGTACTTGGTTATTACGCTGTTTATTTTTATTATTATTCCGGGAAATAGTGGGAGAATAAATATGGGGGTAAGTAAGGGGCGCTTCCTAAAATAAGCACAGATCTGTATCTAAAATAAAGCTAGACCTGTCCCTGTCCGGTATATGCAATAAAGGTGATCTTTCCAGGAAAAGGGAGAGGTCACTTTTTTGTTTTATAAGGGCAGGGGGACAGGTCTGGACACAAAACGAGGGAGGATCTGGGATTAATTTGAGACACGTCCCCATATCCACTCTCCTGCTTGCTACAGAAAGTCTGTGTGTTATAATAAGCGATTATCATGACCGACAAAAATCATATTACAAAGGGTTCCGTCACCAAGAAACTTATTTCGCTGACCATACCAATGGTCTTCGGGATGCTTTCCATGGTGATGTTCAATCTTATCGATACATTTTTTGTTGCTCGCTTGGGCACCGAAGAGCTAGCGGCTATGGGGTTCACATTTCCCATTATCATGGTGGTAACGAGCATATCTCTGGGGTTCGGTATAGCAACATCCTCAGTGGTATCGCGTGCGATAGGCAGAGAAGATCATCATAAAGTACAACGGCTTACGACAGATAGCTTGCTGATATCATTTTCAATTGTTCTGATCTTCTCCTTCTTAGGATTAATGTCTTTGGACTCCCTTTTCCGGCTACTCGGGGCTTCCGGGAATATACTTGTCCTTGGCAAACAATATATGCATATATGGCTCCTTGCGGCAGTATTCATAGTTGTCCCTATGGTAGGCAATAGCGCTATAAGGGCCTGCGGGGATACGCTAACACCCAGCTTGATAATGATCTTCGCTATAATGTTAAACGCTATTCTTGACCCGATCTTAATATTTGGATTATTTGGATTTCCTCGCATGGAATTAAGGGGCGCTGCCATAGCTACGGTAATCTCAAGATTTTTTGCTTTGGTACTGTCTTTTCTTGTCTTGCGGTTCAAGAAAGATCTTCTTGATTTCACCTTGCCGCCGGTTAAAGAGTTTGTTTCTTCGATGAAACAGATTTTTTATATAGGTATACCGTCAGCGGTATCGCGTTTACTTATGCCTTTAACCATGGCGGTTATAACCCGTATGATCTCTTATTACGGGTCCTCGGCAGTTGCGGCTTTCGGGGTGTCAATAAAGATAGAGATGTTCGTATTTATGCTGGTCATGTCTTTGTCTACGGCACTTATACCATTTGTCGGCCAGAATTGGGGCGCTAAAAAGTTTACACGCGTAAAAGAAGCAGTCATGAAAGCTCATATTTTTTCTATTATGCAGGGTTTTTTCTTTTTCTTGGTATTTCTGGTGTTTTCTTTGCCGCTGGGGACTTTGTTCGGTAAGGATCCAGAGGTCGCAAAATATATCGCAATTTATCTTTTGATAGTGTCCATAAGTTACGGGATGAGAGGATGTGCTTTTCTGGGGATATCAGTTTTTAACGCTATGAATAAACCTTTTATTGCTACGGGTCTGGATCTTATCAGGATTTTTATCTTTTACATCCCATTTGCCTATATAGGAGGGACTATCGGGGGCCTTACGGGCATTTTTTGGGGGCTATGCCTGGCTAATTTTAGTGCAGGTCTTATGGCGATAACAATGAGTAAAGTATCATTAAATAGATTCGCCTAAAATAGAACGATACCATTTAGCAAACCAATTTTATACCTGTATCCAGGTTTGTTCTTATCCCTGTGACTTGTGATCAAAAGCGGCTGTCCGTGTGCCCAAAACGTGTTATTCTTCGTAACTACACTTCCAGGAGCCACGATTAGCCCTTGTTTACATATTAGAGCGAAAACGTGCCCATTTAATGCCAAAACAATAGAACTTCCGGCACTTTTTTTATCCAACCGCAGGCTCGTTGAATATGACCTTTTTATTATCAGCATCGAGAGTGACCGAAACACCCAAAGGTAAGGTGAGATTGAATTCGCCTGTATTTCTGTGGCCTGAAGGGAATCCGTATATGATGGGGATGTGAACGTCTTTTAACGTATCATTAAGAATATTCTCGATAGAATATTTTGATCCATAGAAATTTACGCAATCCTTCATCTTTCCGAATATTATGCCTTTTACCTTGTCTAATTTCCCCGCGAATTTTAGATGCATAAGACAGCTGTCTACAGTTTCCAGATCTTCTCCGACATCTTCAATAAAAAGTATCTTATTCCTGGTATTGATATCATAAGGGGTCCCTATGGCATCTCTTATCAGCGAAAGATTTCCGCCTATAAGTTCTCCCGTTGCTTTTCCGGGAGACAGCATCATGATCTTTCCGGAAGATACTTCACCAAGAGGGATCGCTCTTGACATCGAGACTATCAGGGAGGCCAATGTTTCAGGGTTCATTTTCTTATGTATTTCGCCGGATACTACCGGTCCGTGGAATACCACCATTTTAGATATTTTCTGAAGATATAAAAGCAAGACGGTTATATCGCTGTATCCCACGAATATCTTTGGATTATGTGCCAATACCTTTTTATCAAGATAGGGGAGGGTCCTCATCGATCCGTATCCTGCCTGTGCGCAAAGGATCGCTTTTACGCTTTTGTCCGAGAACATACGATTTATTTGCTGAGCACGTATATTATCTTTTCCGGCAAGAGACCAGTACTTTTTGAATATATTAGGATCGAATTTGACCTTATAACCTAAAGATCTAAGGTGCTCTACTCCTTTTCGGAACTTTTTCGGGTCAAAATGACAGGCAGGAGCGACTATTCCCAGAGTATCCCCTTTCTTAAGACGCGCTGGAAGGATCTTTTTGTAGCATGTTCTTTTCATGACTAAAGTATATCCCAAGAAACATGTATTGCCAAGATAAAGTGATGTTCCCGATATCTTGTTTTAGATCCGTTCCAAAGAAAAAAGGGAAAGGGTAGAAAAGATAGATTGCAGCGCATGCTTGCAAGACCACGCTTTTTGTTCTAAAATAAGGCGAGCTTTAAGTATGTGCAGCCGGAGAATGAGGTGCCGCCGTAACATTACGTAACAGGGGTAAATATGAAAGAGTATGATTTCGCACTGACCTGGGATAAAGACCCATCTCTTTTTACCGACACTTTGAAGGCGAACTGTAAGAAGAAAGGACTTTCTTTTTACAGGATCACTTACGACAATGTGAATGAAACTATCAGGGCGCTTGAGACAAACCAGATGCGGATAAAGGTAATGCTTGATACCGAAGCAACATATGACGAGCTTGGGGATCTATATGCACGCGCCTGTTACGCTGTGAAAGATTCCGGTGGAGTGGTCATTAATGATCCTGACAGGACGCGCAACGCCGTCGATAAAGCCGTGATGTATTATGAAATATTAGATGCGGGGATAACGGTGCCTTATACTGTTGTTATCCGTAACTGGGAACCAAATACATTTAAGTTATCGGAAGAGGAAAGAAAAAAGTTGGGGACTCCATTTATTATCAAGCCCGGTTGCGGATGGGGACACCAGGGGGTGGTCCATGATGCGAAGGGCACGGTAAAAGAGATAGCCACCTCGCGTAATTTTAACCGCGGAGATAACTTTCTTTTACAGGAAAAGATATATCCTATAACTCTGAATACTAAAAGGGCCTGGTTCCGTGTATTTCATTTATTTGATAAGATAATCCCCTGTTGGTGGGATGACAAGTTAGAGAGGTATGAATATGTGACGGGTGAAGAATTTAATAAGCATAAGTTAACCCCGCTTATCAGGTATATAACAACTATCGCAAAGATGAGCAGAATGTCGTGGTTTTCCACAGAAATAGCTGTCGACAAAAAATTCGGAAAACCCAGATTTGTTTCAATTGATCATGTTAACGACCAGTGTGACATGGAAGCAAGGTCAGAAAACAAGGACGGTGTGCCCGACCGTATCGTGAAGTTCACAGCCTATTCCATAGTGCATGCTGCAAAAACGCTCATCAAAAAGAAGAAACAACCTATCAAAAAATATACGATACTGCTTCACAAAAGTGAACGAAAAGGATTAAAAGGCTTGGGATATGCTCCTACGCTGCTACTTCCGGAACATATTTTCTAAACCTTTTTGAAATTAAAGCTAAAGTTGTACCTAAAACGTGCCCATTTAGTCCCAAAATAACGGAAACGAAGTGGGGTGTAGCCCCCAAAACAACCAGACTCGTAAATATAATCGTAGGGGACGTTCCAATCCACCTCGGACATCGTGTCCTCGGCGCCTCTCCGCCCTGTGTGAAAATACTTGCCAATGAAGCGATTGGATGGTATAATTGCTTCATATTATGAAGCGATTAAGGAGGTTAAATGTCTTACATATGGGAGCATAAAAACTGGCCTAGTTTTGTTTGGCAAGATGATAAGCTTATTGGAATTCTTGGAAAAGCACGGCTGGCCCAAGGAAAACTATTAAGTAAAGTGCATGCCCTAGGCTTTGAAATGGGTGAAGAGTCAAGGTCTGAGATACTTATAGAAGAGGTAATTAAAACAGCAGCCATTGAAGGACAGAAACTAGAAGTGGAAACTGTCAGATCTTCTGTAGCAAGAAGATTGGGATTACCCACGGGAGGGGTGAAAAAAGAAGATAGAAAGGCGGAAGGGTTAATAGATGTTATGATGGACGCAACACTAGGATATGAGAAAACATTAACCATAAAAAGATTAAAATCTTGGCAAGCGTCATTGTTTCCAACAGGATATTCAGGTTTAAAGAAAATACGTGTTGGCCAGTGGAGAGATGAAGCGCCAATGCAAGTTGTTTCAGGACCAATTGGCCGTGAAAAAGTTCATTTTGAAGCACCGCCATCTAAGAGGGTGAATACCGAAATTAAAACTTTTATTACATGGTGGGAAAAAAAGTCAAAAGAAATTGATGGATTATTAAGAGCCGGCATAGCGCATTTTTATTTTCTTGTTATACATCCTTTTGAAGATGGGAATGGAAGAATAGCAAGAGCGTTGACGGATATGGCGCTTGCTCAAGATGAATCTTTTCAAAAGAGATATTATTCTTTGTCTTCCAGAATTATGAAAGAAAGAAACTCTTATTACGATATTTTAGAAAGGAGTTCAAAAAAGGATCTGGATATAACACTCTGGCTGGAATGGTTCCTTTTATGTTATTTAAGAGCACTTGAAGATTCGGAAATTGCTATATCGAAAGTCTTAGAAAAGGCTGGCTTTTGGAGGGAACATATTGAAACACAGTTAAATAAGAATCAAAGGAAAGTTATAAATAAATTGTTGGAGGGATTTGAGGGAGGTCTTACTACTCGAAAGTATGTTTCAATGACAAGGACATCCAGAGCGACAGCATACAGAGATATTGCGGATCTGGTTAAAAAGGGGATATTAATTCAAAACAAGGGTAAAGGAAGAAGTGTGTCATATTCTCTAAAACGTCTAAAATAGGGACAGTGTCCCTATTTTTTAAAAACTAATAATTATCTTAACATCCCTTACAACTAGGCATATAATAACTGCTGTGCAAGTTCGTGCAAATAGTTAAATTGAATATAGTGTTTTGAAATAATATCTTTTAAAAAAGAAGCTTACTATAAGGAAGTGAAATAAAGCTCTTTGACAAAAAGGGCATGACAATTACAATCTGTTAATGAATGTGAGTAGAAGAATTAACAGAAATCCTAAAAAAGGAGGTAATTGACATGTCCGGAAAAGATTATACCAAGCAGGTGGCGAAGCGTCAAAAGATAAAAAAGACGACGTTGGTAGTAGGATTGGATATCGGGAATGAATTTAACGCTATGGGTTTGATGAATAAGGCGGGAGAGATTCTGGGAAGATATCCAAAGGTATATAATTCGCGAAAAGGATTTGAGTACTTCAAGGAAGTAATTGAGGAAACAAAAAGAAGATATGGGTTAAGAAAAGTATTAATAGGCTTGGAGCCGACAGGGCATTATTGGAGAAAAATAGTTTATTACGCGAAAGATCTGGGATATGAAGTAAAATTCATAAGAACAACGGCACTAAAGCACCAGCGAGAGGTAGATGAGAGTTCATCGGCGAAATCAGATATGAGAGACGCGATAACGATAGCGAACATCACCAGGGAGGGGAAGTACATAGATACGGTAATAGAAGATGGCGTGTTGAGACAGTTAAGAACATTAGCAAAGCTAAGGGAAAAGATGCAAAGAGGAAACACTTCGGCAAAACATAGGTTAGGGGCGGTATTGGATGATTATTTTCCGGAATTGAGAGGAATGTTCTGGTCTATGAAAGCAAAGGGGCTCGATCGGATATTATTTCACTTCATTGTCCGTTGTCAAAGGAAACATATCATATGGTAAATGAAGAAAGCATCAAACATATGAAGAAAGGAGTCATGATCATTAATACCGGACGGGGAAAACTTATTGAAACAAAAGCTTTGATAAAAGGATTAAAATCCGGAAAGATAGGGTCTGCAGGTCTTGACGTATATGAAGAAGAAAGCGAATATTTTTTCGAAGATTTTTCTCTGAAGATGATCAGCTTGCACGTTTGATGACATTCCCTAATGTCCTCATTACTTCTCATCAGGCTTTTTTTACCAAGGAGGCATTGACTAAAATAGCGAGAACGACACTTAATAACGTTAGAGACTTTATGGGAGGAGAATATTTGAAGAACGAAGTCTGTTATAGGTGTGGAGCCGATACTACTCAGTGTAAAAAGAAAGACGCGAAGAGGTGTTTTTAGAGTTGCGAATCAGTCTAAAAGATCTTTTATATAAACTTTGTTTAAAGTACTTATTTATGTAGTTAGCCGGAAAATAAACACTACCTGTTGATTCGGACCTGTCTTTACGAATAGAACCTTCCATTTTTCTGTTCCATACATCACACCCAAAAGATCTTTTTTGAATTATTTTTTTAAAAGGCGAATGTATATTATGTAAGCTGTTTGCTTTAAACAACTTTAATAAAACATTGCAGGGAAACAGAAAGACATATCTATAATTCTACATATGAACTACAATATTAAAAGACTATTGGGGGAGAGATATGTGGTTTAAGGAAAAAGAGACTTTAACTGAAGAAGATGTGCAGCGCGGAATGAAAGCTATTATTAAAGACGGCATGGCATCAACTGCCATGGCGACTTGTACCGGGGGAGTATTTCTCACAGCTTTTGCTTTAGCTCTGGGTGCGTCAAACTCTATTATAGGTCTTTTGGCGGCCATAGGTCCGCTTGTCCAGCTAGTCCAAATTCCGTCGATTTATCTTGTCGAGAAGATAAGAAATAGGCGCGCAATTGTCGTTATATCTTCTTTTATAGGAAGGACATTCTGGCTTTTAATAGCGGCAATACCTTTTATTTTTTCCTATCAGATAGGTATAAAAGTACTCATTTTTGGCATGACTATGCATGCACTTTTTGTCGATGTTGCCGGAACCGCGTGGGGGCCATGGCTACGAGATATCTTGCCACAGGATAAACTCGGGAATTTCTTTTCAAAAAGAATGATAATGTCTACTGTTCTAGGCATTCTCTTAAGCCTTGCCGCAGCTTTTTATATAGACCAATGGAAGAATTTTTTTCCTGACCAAATAATGGGCGGATATTCCATACTTTTTGTATTCGGTTTTATCGCGGGTATGATAGGTTTATATTTTCTTTCGACTATTCCTGAGCCCAGGATGGCCAAGCCAGAGGGGAAAATGAACTTTATTAGGATGCTTGGTACACCCTTTAAAAACGAAAATTTCAAGAATTTAATGCTCTTTTCAGGATCGTGGACTTTTGCGGTTAATCTTGCGGCTCCATTTTTTACAGTATATATGATAAAACGACTTAATATGAAATGTCGGTTATTATTGGACTCTCCATATTAAGTCAGCTGGTTCATCTTGTATTTCTGAGAATATGGGGAAGGTTCACGGATAAATTCAGTAATAAATCGGTTTTAAGAGTTAGCGGTCCGTTGTTTCTTATGTGCATACTGGCGTGGACATTTACTACTATGCCTGATAAGCATGCATTTACATTACCACTGCTTGTTTTAATTTACGTTTTTATGGGAATAGCTACAGCGGGAATCAATTTAGGCGCGGGAAATATTGGAATGAAACTTTCACCTAAAGGTAAAGCAACCTCTTTTTTGACTGTTAACAACTTTATAAACTCTATTGCAGCGGGCACTGCTCCGATACTTGGTGGAAAATTTGCTGATATACTGACTCAGTATGAACTTTCATGGACAATGAAATGGACCGGTCCCAACAAAGTTATTTCTTTTGAAACTTTAAATTTTCAGTCCTGGGATTTCTTTTTTGCTCTTGCTTTTCTTTTTGGTCTCTACGCTATGCACCGCTTATCCCTAGTTAAGGAGGAGGGGGAAGTTGATGAAAAGATCGTATTTGACGGACTTATGGCCGAAACCCGGAAACAGTTTCACAATTTTACTAGTATAGGTGGAATGAGGCAGATGGTGAACTTTCCATTTACGGCATTTAGGTACGTAACCGTGAAGGGGAAAAGAAAAATCTCTCAAGCAACCAGAAATCTTTTTTAACAGATAATGCAGGAGGATCAAAGTGAATCTAATTCTCTTTATTGTGATGATATCGGTGTCCTTTATCGCTGTAAGGATAGGGGCTATAGCTTTTCAACTGACCGGCCTTGAATGGTCGTTGGCGAAATTCCAGGGCCTTTCCTGTTTTACGGGAACTGGTTTTACGACTAGAGAGGCTGAACTCATTGTCGGCAATCCGCAGAGGCGTAAAATCGCCAGCTTACTGATGATCTTTGGGAATGCAGGGTTAGTTGCTTTAATAGCGACATTTGCTAATTCCTTAAGGACCCCAGCTTATGTTTCGCAGCTTAAAATACCTTTTATACACTTATTTTTTGCAGCAGAACTACTTCCATGGATCAATTTAATTATTATTGTAGCGATCCTTTATGGAGGGTACAGGCTGTTTACGCATACAAAGATTTTGCAAAATCTAACAGATAAGCTGAGAAAACGTATCGTTAAAAAAGAATTTGTTAAAGGTGTGACTTTTGAGGAGCTTATGGTATCAACTGGCGGCTATGGAGTTTCAAACATAGAGGTGAATAAGAAGAGCCCTATATTGAATAAAACCATACATGAAGCCGCTCTGAGAGGTCATGATATTACAGTGCTAGTTATCGAACGAATGGGGGAAACCATCCCAAATCCGAAGTCTGATGCTGAGATGCTTTTAGGGGACAGGGTTGTGTGTTTTGGAAAACTTGATAACATAAAGAAAGAGATGGTGGGAGATGAAAAGGTCCATTAAAGTAGGCTTGTTTCTACTTATCGCACTTATAGTGATTCTGTTATCGTTTGAGAATATTATTCTTGTGTCCGTCGCTAAAAATGGCATAAATCATATTATAAAAGTAAAAACACATATGAAAAAGATAGCTTTGCGGCCGTTTGAGGGAAGTATGGCGATAAAAGGATTTAAGATATTTAATCCTTCGGGGTATAAAGAAAAAATTCTGGCTGATGTTTCGCTTGTTTTGCTGGACTTTAAGATTAAGACTCTTTTTGAGCCAGGCGCATATTTTGATAAAATAGAACTGCATATAGATAAGCTAAACCTTATAAGGGACAAAGAAGGAACTATCAATATTGCCAGGATGGAGGGGTTCGGATCGCCTAAGGAAAAAAGTGAAAAACCATTTCTTGCTGACAAGTACATCATAGAAATAGAGAAGGTGTATTATATTGATCGGACGAAGGAAGTGGGTAAGCAGATAAAGGAAATAGATATAAATGAACGGTGGGAATTTGATAACGTCCAAGATCCGGATAATCTTATTAACGTTGTAATATACAAAGTTTTTGTAGGCGGTAAAATAATCGGAGTAGGTCTTGAATTGCAAAAGATCCAGAAAAAACTTGTGAAGCTTGCGAAACATAATGAAAAGTTAGCGGAGGCGATAGAAAAATTAAAGCAGGAACAATCCGAGAAAGATAAACAAGATACACAAGAAAAAGTAGATACTACCGTAGAGGCAGTAAAAGAAGCGGTAGGAGAACAGACTGAAAGGACAAAAGAAGCCGTTGTGCAAAAGGTTGAGGATATAAAAGAAGCAGTGGATAAAACCGCTGAGGCGGTTATGGTTCAAATAGAAAAATCAACTGAAGAGATCAAAGAAAAAGCCGAAAATATCGCCGGCGGCGGAGAGAGCGCAAAATCAATCATTAATACAGCAATTGGAAAAGAAGATCCGGTGAAAGAGGAAAAATAAATGAAAAAAAAGATATGCGGTAGAGGTGTTATTGTACATAAACGAGCGGTTTTATACGCGGTATTATGCAGTCTGTTGTTCTGCTCTCTTGTTAATGCCGATGAAATTTATTTAAAGAACGGTGACAAAATAACGGGCGAGGTCATAGAAGAAAAAAAGACTAAAATAATATTAAAAACACATGCTATGGGTGAAGTTGTTGTTTTGAAGGATGATATAGAGAGAATATCCCGCAAAGATATCAAACATGAAGAAGAAAGTAGTTCCTCGGCAATAGATGGGAGTAGTACGGGAACAATAGAAAAAAAAGAGTCTCCAAAAATAGAATGGAAAAGACAAGTCTCAGCCGGGTATAACGCTTCTCAGGGGAACACAAAAGAAGAAAAGATGTTTGCTGAAGTCTTATTCAACAGGAAGATCAAGTCTGTAGACGAGGTAACAGTAAAAGGAAAAGTGTATTATTCTGAGGCTGACAAAAAGATGGAGACTCAACAATGGTATGGTATGGGAAGGTATGCTTTTAGTTTCGGAGAGAATAAAAAATGGTATAATTTTTATCGCATTGAGGCGGATCACGATAGGTTCGCCAGTATTAATTATAGGGTCATACCTGTTGCGGGAGTTGGACTGTGGATAATAAAATCTGAAGATATCAAGCTTCTTACGGAATTGGGGATAGGTTTGGAACACACTAATTTTACAGATGAAACGAAGGAGACTGATGAGCCCATTCTTGCTCCCAGACTTTTTTACGAACATGTTATTTTTAAAAATGTAACTTTTACAGAAAACCTATACGCATATCCTAGTTTAGGAGAATTTGGGGAATATAGACTGCGTTCCGAAACCTCTGTGGCAATGAGAATAAACAAGACTTTATCTGTTAAAATAGGGATAGAAGACGAATATAATTCCAACCCATCGTTAGATGTCAAAAATAATGATCTAAGAGTTATCACTTCTTTAGCGGCCGATTTCTAAAAAACACAAATATTTATAGACAAGAGGTTAGATGAAACATCAGTATCGGATAAAGGTTATTGTAAGCGGTATTATCATAATGCTGCACCTATCAGGGTGTGCTACTTACTCTAAAACATCCAATCTTGACGCATTATACAGCAAGACGGCAAGTTTATATATGCTAAAACGTAAACAGGATAAGCCTACCAGAAACCCTGTTATAGTTATCCCGGCCCTGTTGGGTTCAAAATTAGTAGATCCTGAAACGGGGACTGTAGTGTGGGGAGCTTTTTCCGGAGTATACGCGAATCCCACCACAAAGACCGGGGCCAGACTGGCCGCGCTTCCCATGCAGGAAGGGACGTCCTTAAAAGGTCTAAAAGATGAAGTTGTCCCGGACGGCGCTCTAGCAAGATTGAATCTGAATGTTCTGCTTATGCCGGTGAAACTGAATACGTATTATAATATTTTAAGAATTTTAGGTGTGGGCGGTTACCGGGACGAGGATATCGGAAAGGCCGGAACAGTTAAATATCCCCCTGGCCACTTTACATCTTTTCAGTTTGATTATGACTGGAGAAGAGATGTGGTTGAAAACGCGCAGCGGTTGGATGAATTTATTAAAACTACAAGGCGGGGTATTCAGGATGAAATCGAGAAACGTTTTGGCATAAAGGATTACGACGTTAATTTTGATATTGTGGCGCATTCAATGGGAGGGTTAGTAGCCAGATATTATTTAAGGTATGGAGCGCTGGATCTACCCGAAGACGGATCCCTTCCGAAAATGACATGGGCCGGAACAAAACATGTTAAAAAATTAGTGATGATAGGAACTCCCAATTCAGGATCTATTTCAGCTTTTCAGGCGCTTATAGAAGGATATAAGAATAAACCTTTTGTCCCTAATTATTCACCTGCCATACTTGGGACAATGCCGTCATTCTATGAAATTATGCCTCAGAGAAAAAACAAGGCAATAGTGGTAAACGCGTCCGGGGCTGAAGGTGAAGCTTTGGATATTTATGATCCCAAGTTATGGGAAGATATGAAGTGGGGATTAGCGTCACCTAAAGAATCAAAAATACTTAAAATCTTATTGCCTGACATAGAGTCTCCTGAAGAAAGAAGAAAGATAGCTATAGATCATCAAAAGAAGTGCCTGTTAAGAGCTAAGCATTTAAGGGAAGCTCTTGACGTGCCCGGCGATCCGCCGAAAGATATTTCTTTTGATCTTTTTGCGGGAGATGCTATTCCAACAGACGCTGTAGCGGGTGTTAATATGGAAAACGGGTCTTTTAAAATAATGCAGAAAGCCCCGGGAGACGGGACGGTTCTTAGGTCCAGCGCCTTGATGGATGAGAGAGTGGGAGGAGAATGGAATCCCAGACTGATCTCTCCAATTAAATGGTCACATGTTATGTTTATTTTCAGTGATCATGTAGGAATAACACAAGACCCGGCTTTCTCAGATAATATACTTTATCACTAGTGTCTCGTTATAAGTCAAATAACAACAATTGGTTATGAGAATCACCCATTTCTTCTTTGTAGTCAAGCGCCGCAAACACCTGTAAAATGGGGGTTTTCTCGAACATAGTAA
>Ga0075122_10000766_pt1 | contig 24243 bp, 19 predicted proteins | sample AntAceMetag02UKB_FD_69790 | JGI IMG/M metagenome (GOLD analysis project Ga0075122, IMG submission 69790) | Saline lake microbial communities from Ace Lake, Antarctica - Antarctic Ace Lake Metagenome 02UKB | ecosystem: Environmental > Aquatic > Non-marine Saline and Alkaline > Saline | place...
TTGCAACAGCTTGGGCCATCTCAAGCTGGATATCCGCAAGCACAACGTTACTCCCTCGCTTAGCTAACACTTTTCCCAAGGAGCGTCCAATACCGGAGGCTCCTCCGGTAATGACTGCTGTGGCGTTGTTATATGTTCTAAGTCGGGTACTTCCCCCCATTAAGCTCTCCTAAATACTCCCCATATTAAAAAAGTAATCTATTTGAATTCGTGCCAATCTGTTGTTAACACCATGTTGTTAATCCTCCAACCCTCCGGGGTCCTGGTAAGCTTGTGTGAGTAATGGCCCCAGACTGAAAATGTATTTTCTTTATTAAAGTGAAGGGCTTGCAGGTAGGCATGAGCATCAGCCGTATCGCCGCTAATACTGATGGAGTGATTGCTGATAATATGCTGGGTTTTTTCAAAAGAGCTCAACGCTGTAAAGGCTTGCTCAATCCATGCTGCAGCCGTATATTCAACATTTTCTCCTGTCACATTCACAAGCAACTCATCGGTAAAACAGGAGCGGTAGACTTCTTCATTACGTGTATCAACACCAATGGCGTAACGGTTGAAAACGTCTATAATTTCAAAACGGTCAATAATCATTTGTTGTTGTGTATTATTCATATTCTTACTCCCCATTTAATATTTTTTCGATTCCCATGGCGGCCCTGCGGCCATCGCCAACCGCTTCAATGATGGTTCCTGCGCCGCGAACGATATCACCTCCGGCAAAAACACCGGGTCGCTGTTTTATCTGCATCGTCTCCTGATCTACTTCGATCAATCCCTTACTTCCAAACTCTTTCTCCAGATAAGCAGCTAATTCTGGTTCAGCAGTCTGGCCCACTGCAAGGATGATCTGATCGAAGCTTAAGTCAGTGGTTTTTGTTTTATCAAAGACAGGACTGAATTGTCCATCGCTGTTAAAGACAGCCTTGCATCCCATAAAGGAGATCGTGGATCCGTCAATAATCTCTTTAGGTCCCCAGCAATTTTCAATTGCGATGCCCCTGTTTTTCAACTCGTCAAGCTCGCTTTTCAGGCAGGGCATCTCTTCAGCATCCTCAAGACAGACGAGTTTGACTTCATCCGCACCCGCATCTTTTGCTGCTACAGCCGCGTCAGCAGCTACGCTGCCCCCTCCTATCACGAGCACCTTTTTCCCGATCTCAGCCTTCTTCTCCCGGCTGGCCAATAACAGGCTTAAAGCATCAATCACATTGGCTTTTTCAATTCCGGGAAGCTCCAGCTTGCGCCCTGACCATAATCCCGGTGCCAGGAATACCGCATCGTACTCTTTCTCTAAATCGGCTACATTAATGTCAGCCCCCAGCGTTTTGCCAAACTGGTAGTTTATTCCGGGGCTTCCGATAGCCGCTATTTCCTTTTTAACCACATCCCCTGGAAGGCGGAACTCCGGAATGACGTGAGTCATCAATCCTCCCGGTTTGCCGGCCTTATCCAGAATATTTACAGAATACCCGAGCCTTGCAAGATAATGTGCGCATGACAGCCCCGCAGGTCCGGCGCCGACAATGGCGGCCTTTTTACCATTACTTTTGGCCACGTGTCTTTCCCAGCCATCACTCTCCGGTACATTTTCACAAATCCATTTATGCATTTCCCTGATTCGGACGGGTCTGTCGGCGAACTCATGTCGATAGCAACTCATTTCGCAAAGCTTTTCAGCCGGACATATGTATCCGCAGATCTCAGTCAGCGGATTCATCTCACGTATACTACGCGCCGCGCCTGCAAAATTACCGCTTTCTATCCTGCGGAAAAATCCAACCAGGTCAATGCCTGCTGGACAGGCTTCCATACAGGGTGCGTTGATGCAGTGCTGACAGTCCTTTGCGATGCGCATGGCGGATGTCTCGTTTATTGCCTCTGCCGGGTCCGGTGACGATGTCCAGGGCTTCCCTTTGACAATATTTACGTATTCACGCGGGAACTTTCTATTCTTATACTCTTTCTTCTTCATATCGCGCAAAATAACATTCGCAGCCCCCACAGCAGAGATCGTTGAGGGAAGCACACCCAGTGCAATTTCGGTTGAGTCGCCGCACATATACAGGTTCTTCCAGTCGCTCCTGGCACCATGGCGCTTAATCATCTGCTGTCCAAGCATCTGCTTCGGGCCTCCCACGTTCCCCCAGTTTTTAAGGGTATAACGTTCCATGGTGGACGGCGTAGCGATCTCCATATGCTTGATATGCTTTTTAAAATCGGGGATATGTTTTTCAACCCTGCCTAGTATCCGGTCTGCCGCCTCTTCCTTGCGCTTTGTATATTCCTCAGTTCTATATTCAGGCTCCCAGGGTCTTGGCCATTTCTCATCGGTGACCTCCGTTATCGTGACGGAACATACATCGGGAGGAGAAACGCCCGGGTCCTGCAGCGTTGGCAAATATACAGTGATCCCATGGGCGGATACATTATGCATATCGTCAATATAAATCTCCATGGGATGTGTGTTCTCGGGCACTCCCTTTGCGTCCAGTATGATATTGAGGATGAAATTGCTATGGCAAGGCTCAAAGCCCTGCGCCCACTTCATCCTCTCCGGCTTAATCTGCTCAGGTTTTACCATCTTTCCATAGAGGTTCCATATTGAACCATTATACACCACGCGGTCGGCCTTGATCTCAAGACCGTCAGCAAGACGCACACCATGGGCAGTGCCGTTTTCTACCAGGATCTCATCAACCATTTGGCGGTACAGAATACGCCCACCAAATTTCTCAACAGAGTTCTCAAGCTTATTGGACAGCATCTGAGGTGAACCAGCCGGATAATAGGCCCCTCCTACATGGTTGTCTGTAAACATGGTGGCTGATAGAATCGCCGGACATTCAGCGGAATCAACATACGAGAATGTCCGTGTCAGCATGTCAAAGAAAGCAATGAGTTCAGGGTCTGTAAAGAATTTTTCAAAAAGTGTGGTGGCACTTTGAAACATCAAAGCAGACATTTTTACCATGCCAAAGGGGGACTTCATGAGCATTTTAAAATTATCAGCCGGCGACAGAGAAGATGGCGTTGAAATCGACTTGATTTTCAGCACAACTTTATAAAACTTGAATAAATGATCATAAAATTTCTGAAGCTCCTCTTTCTGATTCGGAAAGAGTGTGACCAGCTCATTAAAAAAGCGTTCATACTCCAGCCAGAAAGTGATTTGTTTACCTTCCACATGCATATTATAAATCGATTCTCTGGGCGTCATATCGATCTCTTCCTCCAGTTCGTTCATAACGAATCGGTGCGTGTTCAGACCCTTCTCGCCAAAGCCGTAGAGGACCGTTGCGCCCACGTCCATTGTCACGTCCTGTCTGCGAATTGCTGCACAGCAGCCTCCGGGCATGTAATGCTGGTCTATCAGCAAAACATCAAGACCCCTCTTTGCCAGCAGGGCTGCAGTGGTAATCCCTCCTATACCAGCACCAACAACGATGACCTCATAGTGGTCTTTAATTACGGCATTATCTACTATATACATGGCTGTCACTTATCTTTAATTTTCTCTAAATTTATTTATTCCAGCTGATTTCTGAAGATTTTTTTCTATGCTTTGTCCCGTGTCTTCCGGAATACTTTTGTACCTTCCCTGCCAATAAAATCGAATAACCCTGGAAAAAGACGGAAAAGCCACCAGAATATCTTTGCCTTTGAGGGAACAATGATGATGCCCTTGTTTTTTGCCACTCCTTTCAGCATCTTTCTGGCGGCATCATTTGCGTCCATCCATTTAACAGGCAGACTGCTGAACCATTTATTATCGTTGACACCCACAACGGTCATGGAGCCATCAACCATATCCGATTTTATATTCATCGGGCAGATGACACTTACCTTTATCCCAAGTGCAGCAGCCTCAGCCCTCAGACCCATGGTAAAACTCTGTACAGCAAATTTTGTCGCAGAATAGACGGACTGTATCGGAAAAACAATCAGGCCCGCTATGGAACCCGTGTTAACGATGTGCCCAAAACCCTGTTTAATCATTACCGAATAGGCGGCCCTGCAGCCGTAGAAGATTCCCATCAGGTTAACATCAACAAGACTGCGGTACTGATCAGGTTCCATATCACGTACCTCGCCCATCAAGCCGATACCGGCGTTATTAAACATATAATCAAGCCTGCCATGTTCGGTTACGGTCTCATCAATGAGCTGTTGTATGTCTTCGGCCTTTGTCACATCAAGCTGTTTTCCAAGCGCGCTGCCTCCGGCTGCTTTGATCTCATTGGCAGTCTGCTCTGCCTTTTCCGCGTTGATATCAGCTATGATTACCACAGCACCAGAACTTGCCAGTTCCTCGCCTAACGCCCGGCCAATACCTGCTGCTCCACCTGTTACGATTGCTATTTTGTCTTCAAATTGTTTCACAAATATCCCTCTATTTTGTTGATTTTTAATAATGACAGGTTCCTGCTTTCAAACATCGCGTGTCTGGGAAATCCGTAATCTACCGCCCAAGCCTTCTCAGGGACTGAACTGTAAAATCGGAGATTTTCAACCCTGTGTTCACTTGCTCTACTTTTGTATCTTTAGTGATTGCTCCTCCTAAAAGTTCGTATCTACCGGATTCAAGATTGAGATACAATAGCCCAACCAGTATCCTGTAATCCTGGCAAAAATCAAAGTATGTATGAAACTCAGCATATCTCCAGAGATTACCACGGTTGTCGTAAGATTCACCCGCCACGCCATACCAGCTATCTTCGTCGGCATAAATAACCCGCTTACTGTAGGGATGATCAACGCCATCTTTAAGGGTTCCTTCCATGGCCCAGACCCTTCTCAATTCGTAACGCAGGGTTTTGGGGTTGATATCACCGGGTAGACATTCCTCCTCACCAGGAGTCCCCACTTTGTACATACTGTAGGAATTCACCGGAATGTACATCTCTTTTTTACCGAGGAGTTTCCAGCTCCAGTCATTGACAGGCCCACGAAAGAAGTATCCGAATTCATCCAGGGTTGACTCCCCAGCGAACTGGCTGGCACCGGACATAGTAGGGGCACGTCGAACTCTACGCATCGTAGGAAGATACAGCCATTGATCGTCGTTGCGCCTGTCGTCCATATAGGCGACGATCAGCATACCCAACCCGGCTTTGTCAGCGGGATAAGTGTAAAAACTGACGATCTTTCTGGCCACTGCAGGATCGGGTTTTGGATTTTTACTGAACAACCTATTTTCGTCTAAATTAATAACATGGGTCACATTGACCTCTTTTCTAATCCGGCCTGAGGGACTGACAACTCTTTGAACTTGTGTTTTTATGGCATCGTCGGCAGTATACGGTTTTTTAATATTCCAAATAGCCTGAATTCCGGTTTGTGGTGTAGGGAACGCAACGCCCCCGTTGAATCCTTGCAGCATGTTTTTATTGTCGATTTTGCTGGTTTTAAGATTTTTGGCGGTTGCGTCGAGAACTTCTTTGGGAAACACAAAATTACGGCGGGTCGGGTAAATATTCAGGTAAAAATTCTTGTTTCTTTTTATACGGGCGATCTGACCGGGTGAAAGCCGAGCCTCATATTTAGCGATATTGGAGTGGTCAATACGGTAGAGTGGCTTATCATCTTTGTAGGGATCGGGTACCCAATCGCCAGGTTTATAATCCGCCCGACAGGTCAGTCCCTTTTTCCCGACCCACGCCGTTATTTCACCAGTGGCATTCGGTCCGGCCTCCGCACCGAAGAGGATGGTTTCGGCAGCAAAAATTGATTGGGTATAGACAGTGAGAAGAAAACCAGCAACCAATATTACAATAATTGAATTTTTCATTTTTTCCACGTTTGCAGTAGTTAATAATTACAATGTATTAGAAAAATGGTGTTTCACCATCTACTCATACCTGTCGGGCGATAGCCTCGATCAAGTGATGAGGATTACGGCCATCCAGTAACTGAAGCGTTTTCATATCACGCATGATTTTTTCCAAGCCGTATTCATGCATGTATCCATAACCGCCATGAACCTGAACAGCATCAATGGCGACTTCCAGGGCGGCATCTGTGCAATATACTTTAGTCAGGGATGGCACCGGTGCAGTATAAGGGAGATCCAGCTTCGGAGGATTAAATAATTGGGAATAGGCAGCGGTGCTGGTGGTGATTCTCATCAGCATGTTGCCCAGCATCCGCTGCATCTCCTGGTGTTGGATAATCATCTTGCCAAACTGGAAGCGATCCTGAGCATATGCAAAAGCTTTTTGGTAGGCGCGACGAGCTGCCCCTGTGGCCATTGCGGCTATAAACCCTCTGAAGGTGTTGCGAGTTTCAGTCATAATTTTCAGCGCTTTTCCGCGCGGACCGAGGATCGATTCATCAGGGATATGGACATCCCGGAACTCAATTTTATGGAAAGAATTGACCTTTAAACCCGGCAAGGCTGCATCTTCGGAAAAAGAGATCCCCGCTGCCTTGCTTTCAATCAGAAGACAGGTCACATCATTTTCAGAACTGTTCTCAGTTGTAAAAACGATGAACAGATCGGCCAGGGCCGTGTTACCGCTTAGAGGACTGAATCCGTTCAGTCGCAACCCTTCCGGGGTTTCCTCTAAGATCAGCTCCGATTGTTCGAGTTCCGGCAGAAGGACAACTGAGGCGAGAGGCAAGTCTTCATCATTTTGGGGAGCGAGAGCGGTCAGCACCTGTTTTTGGGCCGCAGTCTCCAACGAAGAAAGCATTGCACAGACGCAGAAATGATGGGCGAACATCGACGCTATCCCGGCGCATTCCGATGCCAGCGCATCCAAAACCAGGGCCCCGGAATAATTCGGATAGCCGACCCCGCCACCGCTTTCAGGAATTAATAGAGCGGGAATGTCAAGAGCCGCACTCTTTCGCCATACAGTTTTAGCGAAAGTGGTGTCATGGTCTAAATCCGCTTCCAGTGCAAAAGGAGCAATTTCTTTTTTGGAAAACTTTACACATTCACGAACTATCTGATTAAATATCGCCTCTGTCATGGTTTTTTCCTTTTCGGATTCGAATATTTTGGAAACGATTCACGTTTTGTAACACAGTCTAACTTGCCATGCGCTTATTGATTGTCCAGATACAAGCCGAACCGGCATTCTCCGGAGGCTGTATCTTCAGACAGGACTTTCCCAGTTTTTCCTGAAGTTTACCGCATTGACAGCAGTAGTAAGGGGCATCCTTTTTTCCGAAAGACCAGGGAAACGCTTGTTCTGTTCTCCCCTGGTCATAGGCTTTCCTTTGGGTAACAAACCCCCCTGTATCAGCGAAGGATTTTTTCATCAGTGACTCAGGCATCGAGAAAAGACGATTTAAACGCAAAATGAAGGCGGTAAAAAATCCCTCACGCCATTTTTTCCAACGGCTCTGTGGTTTGTAAGCTCCGCTACGCAAAAGGCGTCCACCGCTGCCGCACGGGTCGAGTTTAAAGACGATGGTTTCGTCAGTTTCCTCAATAGTGAATTTTCCTTTGGGTAGTCCTGTCTGATAGCAGTTATCGATTCCGAATATCTTAATGGCTAGAAATTCGATTTTTTCCCGAACCGAAAGACGCTCGAAATCCTCAAGAAGTCGGCCACTGATACACTTTTCGAACTGTAAGTTCAAGGCGTCCCCAAGCATAGACTCTCCCGCCTCCCGGGAGATGAAGGTAAAAGTCGTCACCAGCATGTTGAGATAGACATCGTGGAGAAAAAGAAACTCGTCCTTGACATCCGTACATAATTTAATCGCTTCCTTCAGATCCTTTTCAAGGATTTTCTCCCGGATGCGGTCGGTCATGGGTTTAGCCATTTCCGCCAATTCCTCTTTGGAGAAGTAGACTTCCTTCTTCTGCTTTATGGTAACCGGCGGAATAACCTTTTTTTCGACCCCCAAGCGATCGTAATATTTTTGAGGTATGTCATTTGGGTCTTTGTATATATTCCAGCGGCACTCATCTTCCGGCCCTTGGGGTTCGTCTGTCGGCCACAATGGATAGCCAAATTCCTCGTAGGGAACGATTTCGTTCAGAAAGGCGCTGTGAATGCAGTAGTAGGGAAAGTCTTTGCGATTGAACGACCAACGATGGGCCTTTTCGGTGAGTTTTCCGCCTCGACCAGGTTCGTACATACCCTTCAACCAAAGCCTGCCACCGCTGGCGCAGGGATGCATATGAAAGGTGAATTTTTCCGGGTCTTCGGTGATACTGAAGGACGCCGGGTGTTCCCCGACACCGAAACAGCAATGAGAGCGCCATGCGGATTCCGCCAAAAGAGAAACGGTATTTCTGGGATAAATCCGAAACGTTTCTTCGATATCGTACATTTGTCGCTTTGCCGTATGCGCGAAAATGTATTTGAACATCGGCTCGATAATATCTTCTCCCAGATTATCCCCTACCCAGCTCCATAAAACAGTACTGGAATCAGCCAGAATATCGTGCAGAACGATTCGTGATTCCTTCATCTCTTCGCAAAGAGAAAGAGCGTGCTCGAGTTTACCGCGGCGAATGCTTCTGATAATCCTCTCGGGCAGAGGAGTAGCGAGATCTTTCAATTCTTTCGCAGAGAATAGTCTGGCATTGTCTGGTGATTCATTCTTTTCCATCGTGTTTTTCCAACGCCCCTTTTGTTACATCATATCGCCGAATTGATTGTGGAAAATCTCAAGCCGATTGACCTGGTTGGTACCTTCGTAAATCTGGGTGAGTTTGGCGTCGCGGAAGCACTTTTCAATGCCGTAACGGTGCGACAACCCTTCCAGGCCGACGATATCAAGAACCCGCGAGGTGACTCTCATCGCCAGATCCGTGCCGGCAACTTTTACGGCCGATCCTTCCTTGACAAATTGTTCGATCACTTCGTCGGGAATCAGCTCTTTCTTCATTTTGGTCCCGCTCTCGCCGACACCTGGCTTGTTCATCAGGGAAATAAGTGAATCGCTCAGCAGAACCTTCTTGGGGATTACCTTAAGGGCGATTTTCATCGGTAGTATGTCAAATAACTGACCGGAATGAAACGTATCGACTGCAAGCGCAAAATTCATGCAGGTTGCCCGCACGGCCATGATGTCCTGCATCATATCCCCAATGGCGATCTGTACCCACTCTTCGTCGATCAGACGGTGGTTCTTTATCTTTTTTTGATAGGCAAATTGAACACAGCGCTCCAGAGCACTTTTAGCAATTCCCATTCCCATCGTACCAACAAACCCCCGGGAGGAGGAAAGCATTTCTCTGGTGTGTTTCAAACCCTGTCCGGGAGGTGCCCACAGGTTTTCTTCCGGTACAAAAACATCTTTGAAGTGTATTTCAGCCGTCGGGGATGCTTTCTGCCCGCATTTTCGTTCCAGTCTACCAACGGAAAAACCTTCCGACGTCGTGGGGACCATAAACGTTGCCATCGATTCGACCGGATTGGACGGGTCCAGACAGATGGTCGCAATCACATAGTTGGCGATGCTTCCGTTGGAGATGAAACATTTTGTACCGTTGAGCCGGTATCCGCCCTTGACCTTCTCAGCAGAACAGGAGGGCTTCATAGTGGCCATCGCCCGTCCGTCTTCGACATCAGTCCCTGCACTCGGTTCAGTAATGGCCCATGCCCAGAACAACGGTTTTTCCTGACGCTGAGCGTCCACCGTTTCCTTGATGATCTTCATGACGATGCCATTATTGTTCTCGACCATGGCACCCAGCAAACCGAAGGTGGTGAGGACGATGTTTGCCGCTGAGGGCATGCAGGCCCTGCAAAACTCCTCCGTCATCGCCAGTGCGCCCAGCATATTGGCGCCCAGACCGCCCATTTTTTCCGGCAGAAAAGCGACGGTCATCTTTTCCCTGTTAGCTGCGCGCCACAGGTCCCAATCTATATACTCCGGGTTTTTAGCGCATTTCGCGTCAATATCCAGCATTCTGGGCAGGATCTCTTCCCGGGCGAATTTTCTGCCAATTTTCTGAATTTCTTCAGCTTTGTCGACATACTTCGGATACGACTTCTGCAGTTTTCCCAAACCGGGAATGGTTTGCACCAGGTCGGGCGCGTCGGCAAAGAGTCCGTATTTCAATTGAAAATAGTCCATCTCTCTACTCCGATATTTTGTGTATCCTCCCTTTTTTCAAGCGGCCTTTTGACAGTTGTTAGCGGGCGGGAAGAGTCCGGGTATTCGTCTCCAATCTACAGGGTATTTCGGAGGAAAGTATTTTCTAAAACTCATTTCCTTGTTTTTACATTTTGAATGGCTGATCAATTGCAAATTCCAAACCAATAGTTGGCTCGGAAATTTTGTCATGGTTCTCGTGATAAGATTTCGCAATGGATCTAAAAAAACAGCAACAAACGCAAGATTATCAGCAATGGCAGTAATCGCAGTGAGTAATGATTTGTTAGGATGATGTAAAAATACCGAGACGTATCAGAATTCCAGTGTGGTATTCATCCTACAGTTATAGCTTCCTTACTGCATCATGTTTCGGTCATTATTGCTACTTCCTAGGCCTTCATCCTTTGAAAAAATCGCATTAATTTCAGCATCCCCACCGGTGAAAATCTACGGACAAACTCAAACAACCTGGACTCAATGCAAAAGACCAGTTTAAACCGTTTTTTCGCTATGGAATCTACAATCAGCGACGCCGCCTTTTCAGGTGCCATCGCTATCATCTCAAAAGACTTGACCATTTTCTTCTTTTGATCGGCATCCATGCGTGAGGAATTAAGAATATTAGTCGCAACCGCTCCTGGATGCACACAGGTTACACCCACGTTGGTATTTGCCATTTCAACAAACAGGGATTCACTAAAACCTCGAACAGCAAATTTGGTTGCGGCATAGGAACTCTGAAGAGACATCCCGGTTAATCCGGCCGAACTGGATAGATTTACAATGTGAGCTTCATCTTGCGCAATCAGATGAGGGAGAAAGAATTTGCATCCATAAAGAACCCCCCAGTAATTAATGCCAGTTATCCACTCCAGGTCCTCAACGGTTTGCTCCAAAAAGGGTTTTCCAATACTAACACCCGCATTGTTTACCAGGATATGAACAGCCCTATGTTGAGAAAGCACAGCTTCCGGCAAGGCCTGCATTTGCTCCTTTCCAGACACATCCACCAAATGGCAACTGGCTTGTCGACCCAGATCTACTACCAGATCAGCAGATTCATCCAAGCCTTCCCGGTTAATATCAACCAGGGCAATATCGCAGCCTCGAACTGCAAGTTCCAGACTAATGGCTCGCCCCATGCCGCTACCGGCTCCTGTTACAACAGCGACTCTACCATCTAAATTTTTCATATAACCCCACCTGTTAAATTCACGATCAAACCATCAAGTTAAACTCTCCAGGGCCTCTGACCTGAGGTATAAATCGTGCAGATACCGTACCATCGGCCATGAGCAGTGGACAGGGTACGGATGGAAAGTTTCTTGACGAACCATCAATTCTATTTGTACTTTAACTTCAAAAAAGCGATCTCATTGGGAATGATTGCCAAAACCAGGAGTTCCGAAAAATGGGCAAATACGTCGATTCAATAAAGGACAAGAAGCTACAGAAGACGCAGATTAAGGTCCAGAAAGCAATGTTTGACCCACGGACCTTTAAGGATCCAAATATACTTGAGATATTCAGGAAAGAGTGGTCTCTGTGCATACCCGGGGATGAAATTAAAACGATTGAGGTGGGGGAAATAGTTGAAGGGGGTGGCATCACGGTCCTTCCCGCAGCAGTGGTCGAAGAGCTGATAAAAAAAGCCAAGACCCGTGTCATCCTGCATTTTTGTCCATGCCGTGACAAAGAGGAATGCACCGACTATCCGCAGGATTTAGGATGCATCTTTCTGGGAGAGAGCATGAAGGACATCCATCCGGAAATCGCAAGGTTGGCAAGTGAAGAGGAATGTCTGGCGCATGCCAAACGGGCCCGGGAACACGGTCTCATTCACATCATAGGCCAGTCGGCGTTCGACGCGGATTCAATGAGACTTCCCCTCAATTATATTAATATCTGCAGCTGTTGTGAATGCTGCTGCATGGCAAAGATGTTCCAACTTGCCGATAAGGACGTGCTCTCGCTTAAGAAAATTTCCGGGCTCACCGTAAGTGTGTCAGAAGACGATTGTACCGGTTGCGAGATGTGTGAAGACCGGTGCATCTTTCAAGCCCTTGAGATGAAGGACGGCCTGGCCGTTATCGATTCTGAAACATGCAAAGGCTGTGGTCGATGTGCCGAGACGTGTCCGGAGGATGCGATTTCAATACGGATTGAAGATCCAAATTTTGTAACGAACACTCTCGCAGATATCGCGGAACATTATAAATTTTTGCCTTGAACTGCCGGGATGAAATGAACGCTCTCCGTTGAAAAAGAAATTTGTGACCTGGAGTGAAGAAGACTATGCTGAGACTATCCTTTAATATCGTTCGCGACCTGTCTGGCTGACAAGGCACTGGCTTCGATACCGACTGTTCCGGGTGGCATACAACCATCTCCTACGTTGTAGAGGTTCTCAACGGAAGTCTGTACAGGAGTTGGGTAACCAGGCCAGCGGCGCATTGAGGGCCATTCTCCATGATGGGTCGCGGCAAATAGGAGTTCTCCGGACTTTTTAATGATGGGAAAGTTTTCCTCCACATCATTTCTGGCATTTTTCACGGCTTCCTTCAGTTTCAAAGGTTCGGAGGAAGATTCAGGAATGCTGAAGGTTGTCATCAAATGCTGTCCTTCTGGAGCCAGTTCAGGGCAGGTCATGGTCGGGATCGCCATAAAAACCAGACTCTTGGTGTTCCCGAAGTTCATGATGCCGGAAAAATCACCATGAATGGGTTCAGACGAACTGTAGCAGAGGTGGATAACCGGCGTGGGAAAAGGATGATCATCCAGCACTGCCAGGTAGTTTTTTTCAAAATTTGATTCTCTGGTCAATTTAACTGTCATTCTCGAACCCGTGTTTGATATGACATAATCGGCCTCGATAATTTCTTCAACACCATTGCGTTCAACACAAGCGCCCCTGACCCGGCCGGAACCTCGTTGGAACTGGTTCCGATAAAGGCCCCACAGAAACCCTGATATAGATTTTGAAGTTCGATATTGTCCGAATACAAGGACAACCAATCCCTGAATGATATCTCCCCGGTTAGTGGCTTTGAGGTCATGGCCAAGTGAATTTGATGTAGAAGATTCCTGGCCTGTGCATTGTCATGCATGGCGAATTCAAGCAATGGCAGCAATCCTCCTCCTTCTCGGGGCACCTCGAATTCCCCGTGGCTCAACCGATAGCGAAAAGCACCTTTGGTTTCCCGAACATTCAGAGGGGCATTCACCAGATCGAAAGCCTCTTGAAAGGCACTCCTTTCCCCAAAAGGAACCATAATGGTACCGGTTGTAACCTGGAAACCTTCGTATTCACGGCTGGAAAAACGTCCGCCGACAAATGGCAACATCTCAGTGACGATAACATTCATCCCCTTTTCAACCAATCTGGCCGCGACTGAAAGCCCCCCGACTCCTGCGCCGATCACCAGCGCGTCAGTTCTTGTCTTTTTCATATCACACCCTCCTGCACCGCTTCTGCAGGGCAATTTTCCAGACAGTCGAAGCATTCCTGACATCGTTCCTGATCTATGACGGCAAAGCCGTTTACTTCTATTGCTTCATCTGGGCACGCAATGAGGCATAAGCTGCAACCGAGGCACAAACCTTCATCGATATGCAAAACCATCTAATCTCCTATAATTACCATTAGTCGCTTTCCAAGTCTGAACTGGCCAACCGCAAACAGATTAATGAACAATCAACTATTTTCCAAGAGCGTTTTCATCGTTGAATAGTGTTTGTTTGAAATCATATCAAAACTAAGGGACCATTATCATGCTTCATTTTGTTTTACAATAGTAATAATTCAGGTAAACAAAATGATATCAGTAAATTACAGGCACGTATCGCCTCCCAAGTGTCACAAATAGATCGAGCATAATTCTCAAAATTATGTTCTAAATCCATTGACACCGTTTGCATCTCGAATATATCGTACAGGGAGCAAAAGTATCGTAAAGTCCGCGTGATAGTTCAATCCGAAGAAAAAACCCATCACTTTGGTGAGATAAGGAGGGATAGATGCCTGATTTCAGTTTAAAAAAGAAGGTCGCACTGGTTACCGGAGGAAATGGCGGTATTGGAAAGGGTATAGCGATGGGACTGGGAAAAGCTGGAGCACATGTCGTGATCGCAGCGCGTAATCAAGAAAAAACACAAGCTGCTCTTGATCAATTTGCAGCGGAAGGAGTTTCAGCGGAAGGTTTTTTTTGTGACGTCAAAAGTAAATCAAGTATTGAAGAATTAATAGAAGAGATAGAACAGAAGCATGAGGAATTGAATATTTTAGTGAATAACGCTGGCGTCTCGATCATTAGTTTAGCGGAAGATATTACAGAAGAGGATTGGGAGTCTGTCCTGAATACAAATCTAAGATCAGTTCTGTGGTGTTCACAACAGGCACTTCCTTTGTTAAAAAAAGCCGGAGGAGGCAAGATAATCAATATTGCTTCCGAGTATTCAATATTTGGAAGTGCCTATACATTATCGTATTCCGCCAGTAAGGGAGGGGTTATCCAAATAACAAAATCACTCGCTATCGCATGGGCGGCTCATAATATTCAAGTAAATGCCATTATTCCAGGCTGTATCAAGACAGACATGACCGCCATTGCACAGCAGGGTGAGATTTATGATCACTTGATTTCTCGTACGCCCGCTGCTCGTTTTGGGGAACCGGAAGAATTAGCAGGTGCCGCTGTGTTTTTGAGCTCCGCAGCCTCTGATTTTGTCACCGGTACATCATTGGCAGTGGATGGCGGTTTCAGTATTATGTGACTGGGGTTGTTAAGCATAAAGAGCGGGACAATGGCGCAATACTATGGTTTCAGGATAACCTTTATTGCGTTGTCAGCTTCCAATGCAATATCGAAAGCCTCCTTTGCCTGGTCAAGCGGAAACTCATGGCTGATTAACGGTTTAGTGTCCACTTTCCCGGTTTGCAGAAGATCAATCGCCCCTGAAAAATCCTCTCCCAGACAGCCGATTAATGTTACATCCTTTAAAACAGCCATGTTTGGGCTCCAGCTCACCGCCTGTTCGAATACTCCTATGAGAGCGACCTTACCACCTGGGCGAACCATATCAATAGACTGTTGAAAGGTGGATGGCAGGCCCGCACATTCGAACACAACATCAACTTCTCGTCCCGATCCTGAATCCTTGATCACGGAGACGACGTCATGCTTTGTTGCGTCAACAACTACATCGGCGCCGAGTTGACTCGCCATTTCCAAACGTTTTGATCTTCTCTCACTGACGATAATCCTGGAAACGCCCATTGTCTTAAGCACCTGGATAACATTCAACCCGATCATCCCGGCTCCGATAACGACTACCGTATCAACTGGCTGGACCTGTGCCTTTGTGACAGAATAGAGTGCTATTGAGAGAGGTTCAACTGTGCTACCCTCCTCGTAAGACAAATCTTCAGGCAATTTGGTCACAGTATAGTTTTCAATATAATGGGGAATTGAGACAAATTCAGCAAATGCGCCGGGGATATGCCACCCCACCATTTTTACATCGAAGCAATGCAAAAACTGTTTCCGTTTGCACCGGCTACATTGACGGCAGACATCAAGAGGCATCCCAATGACACGGTCTCCTTTCGTCACACCCACTACATTGTCGCCAATTTCCACAACATCGCCACAGCACTCGTGTCCGAATATCAATCCGTCAGAAACGCCTTGTCGGTAAGGAAGAAGGTCAGTGCCGCATATTCCCGAAGCTTTAACCTTGATAATGATGCCATCGGGTTTAACCACGGGATACGGTACATCTTCAACCCTGATATCACACACATCATGAAATACAGCTGCTTTCATGGTTTTTCTCCCCCACTGCTTACCACGGGGTATTTTATTGGCTGTTTCTCAATGTTTCATTAATTGCGGATGCGACGGATCGCCCATCTGCAACCGCCTGCACAATGGTACTGCCACCGCGGATTAAATCCCCACCGCTGTAAATATTATTGGTTCCCTTCAGAAGGAAGGAATTATCCTTGACTAAGAGTTTTCCGTTTTTAATGGATTTGGAGCGGCCGGATTTAAGGTAGGTCAACATTTCAGGTTCAATTTCCTGACCCACAGCAAAAATAACATCGCTAAAGGCAATGTCCTTAGTGGAGGAAGTATCAAAAGCAGGTGCGAAGTTCCCTTTATCATCAAAGACACTTGTGCATTGAGTACATTTAAGTGAACTGGCACTAGATTTTCCGGAGAACTCTACTGGCCCCCATGAATTGAATATTTCAATTCCTTCCGCTTCCAGTTCATCCACTTCATAACTCAGACAGGGCATTTCTCCCCGAGATTCCAGACAAACCATCTTGACAGATTTTGCGCCCTGTTTTTTGGCAGAAACCGCAGCATCTACGGCAACGCTCCCTCCACCAACGACCAGAACATCCTGTCCCTCTAATTTGGCTGGTGAAATACGGTTAGATTTCAGGAAACCCAACGCATCGACATGGTTGACCTTATCCACACCCGGAAGACCCATAGTTTTTCCCGAAGAAAGTCCGATGGCCAGGAACACGGAATAATAGGAATCTACCATCTTATTCAATTTAATATCTTTGCCCAATTCTTTCCCATATTGGATATTAATACGATCACTCTTGACCACTTGCTTCAATTCAGTCTGGACCGTATTATCCGAAAAACGATGGACGGGAAGGGCTTGATTGATCATCCCGCCAATGGAATCTGCTCTTTCAAATATGTCTACTTTAAATCCCATCCGAGCTAGATAATGGGCACAAGAAAGACCTGCCGGACCTGCACCCACAACGGCAACCGTCTTACCATTTAAATCGTCATATGATTCAGGCCAGCCTCTATCTCCAGCTTCTTCACAGGCAAATCTATGGAGATTTTTAATTTGCACGGGATGGTCAGAGAAGTCTTGCCGATTACAAACGGATTCACACAGTTTTTCAGACGGGCATAAGATTCCACAGATTGCCCCCAGCGGATTACTTTCACGAACGGTCTTGGCAGCACCCTCGATATTCCCCGATTCAAGTTTGCGATTAAGAGTCGGGATATCGATCCCGGCCGGACACGTCTGCATACATTTTTGATCTTCACACCATTGACATTCCACTGCAATGCGGGGACTGTTTTCAACCGTCACGCCATCTTCCTTGGGAGGGAGAGGCTTCCGGGGTTGCCCTTCGACGTAATTTACATAGGATTTCTTGGGTTTTTTGGGCTTAAAGACCTTCTTCCCCATATCCTTCAGGACCATGTTGGCCGCGGCAACGGCAGATGCGGTGACTGATATGACCCCTTCACCCAATACGGTTGAATCGCCAACAGCATATACCCCTTTAAACTCGGTACGGGCTTTCATGCGGTTCATCAAATGTTGACCGATTGTTACTTTTGGACCACCTATGTTCCCAAAATCTTTCATGGTAAATCTTTCTGTCGTAGAAGGGGATGCTGTATCAACCGTCACAATACTTTCCCGGAATTTGGGAAATTTCTTATCCAGCACGGTGAGTGCATTTTCCAGGAGTTTATTCTTCTCATTCTCATATTCTTCGCTCTGGTATCGACTGTCCGAAGGTCGGGGCCAATCATAATCACCCTGCGACATTAATACGGTAACTGAATGCATATCTGGTGGACATATGGAAGGGTCATCAATAGAGGGAATATACACAAAGTAATTATCCTTATCTACCACCGTCAGATCACTGATGAAAGCTTCAATTGAACTGGTACCTTCAGGGAAGGCTTCTTTTTTCACCGTAATAAAGAGAATGGCAGCCGAGGTAGTGGGTTCAAAACTTTGGGCCCACTTCATACTCTCCGGTTTAATGTGCTCCGGTTTGATGAGTTTGCCATATAAACTCCAGATCGTAGCATCGGAAACAACCCGATCGGCATTAATGATCATTCCGTTATCGAGCTTAACACCTTTGGCTTTATTGTTTTCGATTATGATTTCATCTACCAGATGTCGATAGAGAATTTGACCGTTATATTTCTCCAGTCCCTTTTCAATGATATTGGGAAGCATCTGGGGAGATCCGGAAGGATAAAAAGCCCCCTCGTCATGTGTATTGATGATAACCGCCGCTGCGAGTATCAGAGGGGTCTCTCGAAGCTCCGTACAGTAACATGATGCAATCAGCAGATCAAAAAACCCTTCGATTTCAGGATCAGTAATGTATTTCTCAAAGACGCCTTTGAGGGACTGATTCATAATCTTCATCAATTTAATAGTATTGAAGGGAGATTTCAGGAGCATCTTCAACCCTTCTATTGGCGGCATCGCATCTGGAGAATAGGGCACAGGATTTTTGGTCATCATGTCATATATTTTGAAGCATTCATCGTAAAATCCCTTCAATTGCTCTTCGCGCCCCGGGAATGCAACCATGAGTTCTTTCCAGTACTTATCCCAATCCTTCCAGAAGGTGACATGACGGTCACCCTGAAAATGCATGCGATAGATCGCTTCGTGGGGGATCATGTCGATTTCCTCCTCTATTTCGTTCATCACGAAAACATGAGGCGTGCGATAATCATCAGCCCAACCGAAGAGAAGGGCCGCACCGGCGTCCAATGCCACATCATTTCTTTTAACGGAGGTACATGCGCCACCCGGGAGATAGTGCTGTTCGACAATCAGTACACTTAATCCTTTCTTTGCGAGTAAAGCGCCAGCTGTGATGCCACCAATTCCAGCACCAACCACGATGATGTCATATTTATCCTGAATCGTATTTTGTTCTAATATTCTCATTTGATACCTTTTTTATTAGGGTACTGGAGGTGGGGTTAATATTTTTTGGCTTTGCATTTTGAATGGCTGATAAACTGCAAATTCCAAACCAATAATTGGTTTGGAATTTTTGTTCCGGTTCTCCTGATAAGTTTCCGTAACGGATCTAAAAAAAACAGCGGCAGAGGCAAGATTCTTTGCAATGGCAGCAATAGCAGTGAGTTATAATTCGTTGCGGCTGATGTAAAAATTCCGAGGCCAGCAGAATACAACTGTGGTATTCATCCTACAATTATAGCCTCCTGACTGCTTTCCCTTCCGAAACGTTCCAGCGCAGTGAGCAACAGTGGATGCTGCGTGTCCCTTCGCTTTTTAAAATCATCGCCAGGTGACCTCTGAGGGTACGCGCCGCACCACCCGCTTATATTTCGGTTTGGTATAGCCCAGGGTCATGGCACCATAGCATTTGTGCTCTTTGGGAATCCCAAACATTTCCTTAATCTTGGCATCGTTGTTAATGGCTTCCTGAAACAAGCCATTATAACAGCTGCCGATTTTCATTGTCTCGCCCATGAGCACCGCATGATGCAGTGCGATGGCACATCCAAAGGCAATGGTATCATTCCTTTTCTTTCCATGAACGATAATAGCGGCCGGCGCATTCCAAAACAGCATATCCTTGCCAGTTGTCTCATAGATTACACGAAAGCGTTCGAGTAAAGGGATGTAGTTAATAATCGTTTTTATATTTTCTTTTCCGATCAGCTTGCCAACAATAAATCGAACGGGTGCTTTGTTCAGCGTATTGAACATTCTGGTGACACCTTCCAAAACGGGTTTACGGATGTCGGCAACCGCTTCGGGCGTACTCAGAACCAGGTAATTAACATCTAAAGGCTTGTTTCCGCCGGTAGGAGCAAATCGAGCGGCGTTTAGAATCTGTTCCAGATCTTCCCTGGAAACCGGCTTGTCTTTAAAACGTCGCACGCTCCGTCTTGAGCGAAAAAGTACTTGCAGAGACTCGGATGTCGGAAGGTCACTGAACTTAAATTCCCGGTTGTCATCTGGTCCGGCGAGAGGATCTGTGATGGCGCCGGAAGGGCAAACGGAAACGCAGTGTCCACACTCTACGCAATCTAAAACTTCGCCAGTCATTCGAATATCCGCTTTATCATCTATCATTTTAGCGGTTAAACTCGGGCATTCTTTGACACAAGTGCCACACCCTGTACATATTTCCTTATCCACTACCGGGGTATTTATGGTTTTATCTATGACATGATTGTAATTATTTTCCATATTGAGAACTTTGGTTAATTATTCGGTAAAAATCTAAAACAATGTTTTCAGGCCATGATTTGTAACAAGACGGGCTTTGCGTGACAAGAAATATTGTCCCCCCAGACAAGCTTGATTCGCCCGTTCCCTGCGTTACCCGGGGGTTAACGAAAACGCAGATCAAATTTTTCGACCGACCCAGGCGGCAGAAGCCGTAGCCTGGAGTGCTCTGGCTGGTGTTCTTGCATCACCAATCACATGAACCTCGGAAACCGTGTCTTTAATCGCAAGAGACAGGTTGTCGACTGATTTCACGCCAACGGCCAAAATGACATATTCAATACCGCGCAGCGTTTCCTCCCGGCCGTTTCTTTTGTACCGTACGCCATCATCCAGGATTTCCATGACTTCGGCCCCATGCATGATCTCAACTTCCTTTTCCTTAAGCCTGCCCATGAGCAGGTGCCTGGCCTGCGAACTTCCATCCAGAGCGAGCGTGTCCTGCATCTCCAGAATCGTGACGTGAGTGGCGGCCACTTCCATGTTATCGGTGGTTTGGGCCAGGAAGTCGGCTGTCTCACAGCCAACAAGACCGCCTCCGATGATAACAACCCTTTCGGCCAGCGAAGCCTCGTGCCCACTTAATACATCCCAGGCAGTGACTACTTTTTCCTGATCAATGCCCTTCAGGCTTTCCGGAACCAGGGACACGGCACCAGTAGCAATAACTACCGTATCCGGTTTGCGTTCAGCTATGAGCTCTGTCGTGACCTCCTGGTCCAGTTCCACTTTTACACCCGCTTTTTCAACTTGAATGGCAAGGTACCGGATAAGCTGACTGATCTCTTGCATAAACGGGGCCACGCTAGCAATGGTAATCTGCCCTCCCAGCTTCTGCTCTTTCTCGCAGAGCGTGACTTTATGCCCCCTGAGAGCTGCCACCAGCGCAACTTCCAGTCCGGCCGGGCCACCACCGGCTACCAGGACGTTTTTGGGCGTCTGCGCAGGGATCAGGGCCATCTCCGCCTCTTTACCCGCTGACGGGTTTACTGTGCAGGTGGCATGATTGCCTTGCACCACAGCCCCGATACAGCCGATGTTACAGGCAATACACGGAGCGATATCGTCCAGTCTGCCCGATTTCGCCTTGTTTGCCAGCTCAGGATCGCAATGTTGTGCCCGTCCCATGCTGACCATATCGGCCTTGCCGCTATCAATGACAAACTCCGCGATGCGGGGCGTATTGATCCGCCCGACACAAATTACCGGTATATCAACGGCTTGTTTAATTCCATAGGCAAAATCGGCATTCAGCGCGAGGGGGGTTCCTGAGGGGGGAACGACTGCCCAGAATTTATTTGGGAGAGTACCACCCGAGACCTCCACTGCGTCTATACCGGCGTCCACAAGCAGACGAACAATAAACTGACTCTCCAGAAGGGTGCGGCCGCCGTCTCCCCGTTCATCCCCTGAAATCCGGACGATAAGAGGAAAATCCCTGCCCACTCTGTTACGGGCTGCTTTGATAATATCCAGCAGAATCTTCGCTCTACCTTCCAGGGATCCGCCATATGCGTCTGTGCGCTTGTTGAAAAAAGGGGACATGAAAGCCCCGACCATGGCATAGACATGCGCGGCATGGATCTCCACCGCATCCAGGCCCGCTTCCTGTGCCCGGCGCATGGCTTCCGCAAAGTCCTCCACAATCATTTCGATTTCGCCGATATTCAGTTCTTTGGGCATGGATCGGAACAACCCCCGGCCGGCCACACGTGAAGGTCCCACCGGATCAAACCCGGTGAGCATCTTAACACCTTCCGGACCAGGGTCCATGAGCTGAACCGCCAGTTTGGCTCCGTGCCTGTGCACCACGTCCGCAAGCGTTTTCCAGCTGGGAATCAAATCATCATCGAACAACCCCATGGGTAACAGCCCGAATTTGCGCTTAACATTTACAGCCGCGGCTTCAGTAATAATGAGGCCCGCGCCGCCCTTGGCCCGGGCTTCATAGTAATTGCGGTGTCTCTCTGTAACCTTGCAGTCCGTGGCACCGTACCCCAGGTGCATGGGAGGGAGGACGATACGGTTTCTAATTTCCAAAGACCCAATTTTTATGGGGGTAAATAAATGTTTAAACATAATGTTTCCTTTCCTGCAGACAGTACCTGTTGCGTTAGACGTTGTTGAGAATCATCTTGATATCAAGAATGTGCTTCCAGTGGGATATTAGGGAATAGGTTTTTTGGAGTCAAGAGTTGTTTTGTCACTTTTCCAACATTTGGGGTCTAAAAATGGGATTTTGAGTTGAAAGGATAAAGGCAAGTACCTCTTGCAAACAGGCAATTGCTTTGATTTGAGCATTTTTGGAAATCACACCAATTTTTTGAATCAATCTGGATTTATCAACAGCTCTCATCTGGTCAAGTGAGATTAACCCCTTTTTTCCTTGAAAGGTATTTTGAATTCTCGTTGGATAGGTAAATCCTTTGGATGTCATCGGAGCAACAATGGCGTAGAAATGACAACAGAAAAGTGTACCACTTTGATCACTTAAAAATGTACTACACCGATCATGTTATTGCAGTTGACATAATGCACACATCACGTTACATTTTACACATGATTCAATTTAACTGGAACAACGAGAAAAATTCAAAATTAAACCAAGAACGAGGGATATCGTTTGAAAATATAGTATTTGCCATCGAAAATGGTGGATTAATAGATGTGATACCACATTCTAATTCTGAGAGATATCCTAACCAATCAATTTATGTTGTTAATATTGAAGATTATATATATTTGGTCCCCTTTGTAAAAGAGAGCAACGATATACGTTTTTTAAAAACCATCATTCCAAGCCGTAAAGCGACAAAACAACATATACGGGGTGAAGACAAATGAAATATAAACTAGATACGGAAGAACAAGAAATTTTAGATGCTTTTACGCAAGGAAAATTGAAATCTATTCCTAATGCTCAAGAAGAAATAGAAATCGCACATCAAGCAGCACGTAATACATTCAATAAAAACAAGCGCGTAAATCTGAGACTAACAGAGAGAGATTTTGAACTAGCTCATGTTAAAGCTTTGAAGGAAGGATTGCCCTATCAAACACTCCTTTCTAGTGTCATTCACAAATATCTCACAGGTCAATTGATTGAAACTCACTGATTATTATAGCCTTGTCTAGTCACATGTTAAACTAGCCCCGTTGCAAATACAGATATTCCACTCTTATACCCAAGTAAGTGAATTGGGGTCAAAGTAAGCAAGAAGAATTGGGGTCAGGTCTTTCATTTTGACTTTTTTCAGATGTCAAAATGAAAGACCTGACCCCAATTGTTTGACCCCAATTGTTACAGGTCAATTGATTGAAACTCACTGATTATTAATGATTCAAAAACTGGATTACATACCAAACAATAAGTCGTAAACTCAATTGAAAAGAAAAGCTAATTATCTCTTCTGCGATTAAAAAAAACTAATAAAGCCGGTAAAAGAAATAAATCTGTGGCCATCGCAACTAATAGAGTTATGGCTGCAACAAACCCAAAATAGGCATTCGGTTTAAAGCTGGATATAATATTTGAACCAAACCCCAACGCGAGAATCAAAGAGGTAAATACAATTGGTTTCGTAAGCGTTCTGAATATAGTGTTAAGTATTTTTCTTAAATCACTATCTCCAATAGACAAATTTTTGAAATGTATTAAAAAATGAATTGTATCATCTACCGCAATACCGATGGCAATTGGGGCAATTAATACCGTACCCATATTCAGGCCAATACCACTATAGCCTAAAATCCCAAATCCGATTAGAATAGGAAAACTATTAACGATCAAACTATAAAAGCCGAAACTGAGTGATCTAAATATAAGAAATAATATAATAGAAATTACACCCATTGCTATCAATAGACTTTTAACTTGGCTATTCAAGAATATCCTATCTACTTTATTCCAAAGATCCGCGTTACCCGTGATATTACTAGTAAAAGGAATATCGTTTTTTGTGGAGTAGGACATTATTTTACTTTTGATCTTTGTAAAATCTGCTTGATTTTTGACTTTAAAGTTCAACCTCAGCTTATCATAGGATGGGGCAATCCACCTTTCTAAATCCTGTGAGTCTCCAGACATTTCATATAATA